>ULTC01012911.1_pt1 | contig 11059 bp, 7 predicted proteins | sample 1957091 | NCBI WGS metagenome assembly ULTC01 (sample SAMEA4835720, study PRJEB28245) | human gut metagenome | biome: gut microbiome; material: fecal sample | place: Denmark | collected 2008 | reverse complement strand
ACCGTTACTTGAGGATAATTTTGCCATAATTATTTGCCCTCCTCGCCAAACGGAAAATCAAGTCCCAGTTCGTCAAAATATGGTTTTAATTGTGCGTCAATATCTTTGATTTCAGCCTGTAGTTTGCGAATTTCCGCTGCAACTTCATTCAAATCAATTTCCGGTTCCGGCTCGAATGTATCAACATAACGGGGAATGTTCATATTGTAGCCGTTTTCTTCAATTTCTTCCATTAATGCAACATGACAGAACTTATCAATATCCTTACGCTCCTTATAAGCATTTACTATTTTTTCGATATGCTTATCTTCAAGCGTATTTTGGTTCTTTCCCGATGTAAATTCTTTTGAAGCATCAATAAAAAGAATATTTCCTGAATTTCCGTTTCTCTTGGATTTTAATACCAGAAGACAAACCGGAATTGATGTGCCGTGGAAAAGGTTTGCAGGTAAACCAATTACTGCATCCAGTTTATTCAAGTCTTTTACAATATACTTTCGTATTACCTCTTCAGCGCCGCCTCTGAATAATACGCCGTGCGGTAGGAGCACTGCAATACGACCGTCATCGGGATCCATATGGTAAATCATATGCTCTAAAAATGCAAAATCCGCATGGCTTTTAGGCGCAAGCTTCCCTGCGCCGGAATAACGAGGATCTTCCTCAAAAGACTTGTCCGCCGACCATTTAAGCGAATATGGCGGATTGCAAACCTGAACCGTCATCTTCACATCGCCATAGCAGTCATTTTTCAAAGTATCTCCCTTATAGATATCAAACCGCTGATATTCTATGTCGTGCATCAGCATATTCATACGAGCAAGGTTGTATGTACTGGCATTATTTTCCTGTCCGTAGAAATGTCCTACTTTGCCGCTGCTCAGGTGCTTCTTAACTTCCAACAGCATAGAAGCTGAACCACAGGTACAATCTCCTACCGTTTTTGCTTCATCCAGTCCGATTGTCGCAAGAATTGCACAGAGTTTGCTCGGACCCGTGGGTGTAAAAAATTCTCCGCCCTTTTTTCCGGCATCTGAAGCAAATAAACCAATCAAAATCATATACGCTGTGCCAAGAACATCAAACTGTGATTCATTTAACATAAAATCAATGTCAGCAATACGTGACATAACCTTTGAAATAAGTTCTGTACGCTCGGATACAGCGTCTCCCAAATCCGGGTCTTGCAGTTTCATATCATTAAAAAGCCCTGTAAAATCCGGTTCAGATTCTTGACCCATGGTAGAACCGGTCAATTCGCTGATTGCTTTTTCAAAATCTTCAACCGAAAAAGAACGCTTGTTAATCTTGTCTATCAGATTCCTGTAAAGGTACTGTGGTTTCATAATATAACCAAGACTATTCACTGACCATTTCTCTACTGTTGATCGAAATTTCTCATCCGCATAAGCTTCCTCATATGTGATTCCATCGTTCTTAAGTAAATCATTCATATATGACTCTGTTCGCTCTGACAAATATCTATAGAAAATAATACCCAAAATATAATTTTTAAACTTACTGGAATCCATATTTCCGCGAAGATCATTAGCAATTGCCCATAATTTATTTGAAAGCTCATTTGCCTGACTCTGATATGTATTTTTCTCCGCCATAATTATTCTCCCTCTGCCTTGTATTTTCTATAGGTTTCAACAATAAATTCCTTTAAATCTTCAATTAATAAAGTCAATTTGAGTAGTCCAAGATTCAAACAACTCACCTTATTACGAATTTCCTCATCCGTAATATAACCATTGAAGCTGTATTCAGAAAAAAGATCAAACACGATTCCCTCATCCAGATTATTTGTATAAGCAAATTCTTCTATCTCTGAATTCAATGAATCTCTCTCGTATTGCTCGTATTCTTTCTGAATATCGGCATCAGGAGACAAATCGAAAAATCTCGTTTGAATGAACGCTATCATCAAATCTTTTTTGAAACGCATAGATTCATTATCGGATCTTTCAATTTCCCTTAAAATCAAATCTACATCTCGCCGTTTTTCCTCGGGAGTGCTATCCTTATGCACATTTTTTAAAAGGTTCAATATATAGACAACATTAATTCTGTCAGTTCTGACAAGTTCGATATCAAAATCAACATCTACAGGAACAGGTATTTTTCCATTTGAGGTTCTGTGTTTGGTCTGGTCATAAAAGTACAGATACCAGCTTTTGAATTCTTCGTATTCATCTTCATCCAACGCAACCGCAAGATCGTTCCAATCAAATTTTGAAAACGTCTTTAATGTAGCCAGTGTCTGCGACAAACGTCGGAATGCCAAAATAAACATTCGAATTGTGTCTTCACTTTTCAGATTTCCGGCTTCTTCCGGTGTTCTCGCAACTTTGCGCAATATTGGCACCTGATTCAGCCACTGATTCACATAGTATTCATAATTCTGAAGCAGGTATTCATTCGGATCACCATCACCCGAGAACAGACGGAGAGCATCATCCTGTGCTTTCTTGATATTTCTGTATGTTACAATCTGACCGAACTGTTTTGTTACCTTATCAACACGGTTTGTACGGCTGTAAGCCTGAACCAAAGTATGCCACACCAAATTTTTATCCAGATACAATGTATTACAAGGTTTTGCATCAAAACCTGTAAGGAACATATTTACAACAAGAAGAATATCAATCTGCGGCAAATCTTTCTGTTTCATACGTTTGGAAATATCTTTACGATATGCATCGAATGTATCAGTTGTAAATGCTGTATCAAACATTTTGTTATAATCCGACATAATGCGGTCTAGCAGTTCACGTGAATGCTCATCTCCCCCTTCATCCATATCTTCATTTGCACCATAACTGAATATTGCAGCAATACGAAGTCGTTGATTTTCAGGACGTTCTTCGTTAATCTTTTTAAAATAATCATAGTATTTTCCCAGAGTCGGTATTTTATCGACTGCAAATAGTGCCGTATAAATATCCTTGCCCTGCGGATGAACATGCTGCTCATGATGCTCCATAATATGCCGAGCTATTTTTTCAATTCTCTCTTCATCATGGTAAAGCTCATTTATGTCAATATTATGCTGACGGCAATACTCAGGATTATCAATATATTCCGGATTAATACCCTTATGCGAAATCTTATTTGCCCATATGGTTCTTTGATATTCAACAGAAAAACGAAGAACATTTCCGTCAGCTATAGCGTCTTTTATCATATACTTATGTAAACAAGCATCCATCTTCCCTGCATTGAAAATATCCGCTGTTGTACGACCGTCAGCACCTTTATTTGCCTCAAAAATAGGTGTGCCGGTGAATCCGATATAATTTGCATTGGTAAAATGTTTTTTGATATCGGCGTGCATCTTTCCAAACTGACTTCTATGACATTCGTCTATTATGAAAACGACCTTTTGTGTCCGGTAAGAATCAATAAGTGCTGAATATTTAGAATTACGCACAGCAATAGCGAGCTTCTGAATTGTGGTAACAATCAGCTTTCTATCTTTTTCTTTGAGTTGTTTAATAAGGACCGATGTTTTATCTGTTCTGTCAACACAATCTTTTTCAAAGCTGTTATATTCGTCAATGGTCTGGTCATCCAAATCCTTTCTATCAATCAGAAAGATTACTTTTTCTACCCTGTTTTCATTCCGAAGTAACTGGGCAAGTTTAAAGCTTGTCAGCGTCTTACCCGAACCTGTACAGGCAAATACATATCCGTCTCGGTTTGCTTCCAACACTCTTTTCATTGCCGCTTTTACAGCATATATCTGATATGGCCGCATAACCATAAGAACCGGCTCGGTTATTTTTACAACCATATATTTCAAGAGCATATCAATAACGGCAACCTTTCTAAAAAAGTCACCTGTAAATTCAAAGAGCTTATTGATTCGTTCGTTATATTCATCTGTCCAGAAGAAAACCAAGCTTTTCAGAATTGGATTATATTCTCCGCCTGCCATTTCGTTTTCATTTGAAAAATATTTTGTCTGAACACTGTTAGAAACCACGAAAAGCTGTAAATACCTAAAAATACCCTTGAATGAAAACTTACGATATCGGTTTATTTGGTTAATGGCTTCATTTATTTCAACACCCGGTCGTTTCAGCTCTATCTGAATTAGCGGCAATCCATTAATGATGACTGTCACATCATAGCGATTTTTATATACCACATCATCCTTATGAGCCGGATCCATTGTCACTTGATGTGTAACTTGAAAAATATTTCGTGTAGAATCATCGCTCAAAAAATCAATGTACACTGTTTCGTTATTATCCAGTAAAAGAACATACTGATCTCGCAGAATCTTTGCCGATTCATATACAGTATGATTATCTATATATGTAAGTAATCTGGAAAACTCAGAATCTGTCAGATACGCTTCTCCCTTTTTCTCAATCAGTTTCTCTTTATTAAACAGTGCTATCTGTTCACGAAAGTTTTCAAGAACTTCATCATAGTTTTTCAATTCAATGTATTCATATCCTATTTCACAAAGGCGTTCAATAAACAATTTCTCAACTTCATATTCCGTTTTCACCTTTGGCATTATTATTTCCTCCTTAAGTGAATTTTTCATTACCATAACTTGATGTCAGCATCCTATATGTTATTAATTGAGGATACATTTTGTCGCAGTCAGATTTCTGCTAGATAAATTTTATAATTTCGTTGAGTCGATTTGATATCTCAGAAAATTCTGTATTTAAATCAAGAGTTTTTACACTAAAATTATTTCTGCCTATTTTAAAGGGCTTTTCATCAGGCAGGACAGTTTCATCTGTTTTTGCATAAAGCAATATTCCAGAAACATTTCCCGTATTATTCTTATCATAATTTTTCACATAGGTAAAAATCTGATACATATTATTTGAATGATATGATTTTGTATCATAATTTGTCTGCATAATATAAGAATAATATTTTGTGTCAATAATTAAAGTTTTATCGTTTGCTTTGTTTATCAGCATAATATCAGACTGCATTTGAGGCAAAAACGGAATTTCCAAATCGTCTTCAATATTCCAATGAATTTGTTTTGACGATACATAAAAAGTATCTCTAAAATGCTGTCTGTAATATTCAAAAACAAATTTCTCATACAATCTTGACATTAAGTCTTCTTTAAAAGACATCATTCTATATTCGCCGGATTCTGTAGTCATCAGTTGGGAATTCATAACAAAATAGCAAATATACATCAGCATTTCATAACTTTGATTATTACTCCTGAAACATAAAGTATTCCAATTAACAAATTTCAAAGGAATCATATCAACATTGTCAAAAAACAATAACAACTTTTTTAGCTCTCTCTTATGTTCAGGCTTAACAGTATTGTGTGCAACAAGTATATTCATTGTGGTCTTAAGAATCTGATTTAAAATATTATTTTTCTAAAGTTGGTAATTTCATATTAATCGAATCAAAATATAAATTATCTTATTAATCAGAGTTTTTCTATCATCGACATAGGCACGGAGTTTATCCGCCAATTCCACATAAAAATCTATCCAAGTAAAATTATCCATAAAAGCCATCTCTTTATAACAAATATATTATTAGTATAACATTATTTTTTATCACTTTCAACGAATTTCAACATTTTATGTAGATAAATCTACTAGTTTTTGTACACCTTTATTTTAAGAGTAAAATATTTAATGTAACATTTAAATATATCTTAATCTGGTTATCCCTTTTAGTCCGCAAACGATGAAAGTGCAATAGCGTTAGTTAATCTGTCGCACAAATTGGGGAAATGGCGACGATTAAAACGATAGCAGAATTCGTCAAGGTATTCCTGTAGGTTTTTCTTAGGTAAGCCGTGATAGGTTCCAAGAATGAAAACTTTGGCATTGCCAATCATCGTATGAAGCCAATGTAACATTCCGGCATCGGGATTATATACGCCGTGTTCGTGCTTGTAGTCCTTAAGAGCAGGAATATAACTGCGATAAACGTCACTGATAATTGTTGCTTCAGCTTGGATATTCGCTTGAGCAAATTTCCTTACAGACCTTTGTTGAATATTATCGGTTGTCTGCATCTTCAAGTACTTTGGACGACCTTTTTTATCAATAGATACTGCAACAAATACTTTTGATTTTTCAGTACCTATGCCACGTTTTTTACCGACTGTAGGACCGCCGATATATGTATCATCAAATTCGATTGTGCCGAGCAACATGCAATTAATATCACGTTGCTTCATAGCACAGCGAATCCGTTTAATCATATACCATGCTGTTTTGTAGGTTACATCAAGAGTTTTTGATAGCTGAACCGCAGAAACACCACGCTTATCCTGAGTAACAAAGTAGAAAGCCAAAAACCACTTTGTCAGAGAAACGTGAGTTCGGTGCAGAATTGTTCCGGCCGTTACAGATGTTTGATGATGGCAATCATTACACTGGTATAACCCGTTTGACAATTCGCAATAATGGAAACTTCCGCACTTAGGACATACAAAGCCGTTTTTCCACTTCTTCTGAAAAAGATACTCTCTGCATTTCTTATCGGTTGAAAACTTCTTTGCGAATTCTATTATTGATAAACGTTGTTGTTTTTTCATGTTTTTGCCACTTTTCGTAAACTTCTACTTCTATTTTATCAAAAGAAGTGTCCATTTAGCAGGACTTTGCCTAGCTTACTAAAAGGGATAACCATATAAAAGAATATCAAATTAGCCACAGCTATTCTTCAATTAATCCTTCTTTTTTGAGTCTGCTTCTGACATCTTCGTTTGTTCTGCCGTGGTTTTTGGCGATTTTGTCTATCGGGATTCCTACTTCGTATTCAAATCTTAATTTTTCTACTTCCTTTTCCGACCAAGGTTTATAGGCATAATTAACTTCGCTTTCTTGTGTTTTTTCGATGTTGTTTTGACTATCTTGTTCGTCTGTATTTTCAACACCTGTTGCTTTATACTCGGCAATTGCTGATATAAAACGGTCGCCGTATTGCTTCAGCTTGTTGTCACCTACACCGTTGACTGATAAAAATTCTTCGGGTGTTACGGGAAGTTTTCTGCACATATCCATAAGTGATGCGTCCGAAAAAATCAGAAATGCAGGAACACCCTTTTGGCTTGCAATCTCGTACCTGATTTGCTTAAGAGTATCAAACAGAGAAATATTAACTGTTTCCTCGACAGTTTTCTCTTTGGTTTTAATTCTGACAGTTTTCTTGACCTTTACTTTAGCTTTGCCCTTGAGTACGGGATAGCTCATTTCTGTTACTCTGAGTATCGGCTTGCCTGCTCCTACTGATATGATATATCCCTGTTCTTCCAGCTTTTCGATTATGTACTTTATTTCTGTCGGTTTTGAGTCCTTCATTATGCCAAAAGTGGATTGCTTATCAAGTCCGAAATATGTTATTCTGTCATTTATCTTTCCTCGCAGAACATCGACTATCATTGTTGCGCCGAATTTCTGTCCTGTTCTGATTATGCAGGAAAGGATTTTCTGCGCTTCTATCGTAACATCTACCGTTTCAAACTTTGTCAGACAGTTTGAGCATTTTCCGCAGTTTTCCTCTGCTCCATCTCCGAAATATCTGAGCATATAATTACGCAGACAGTCGCTTGTCCTGCAATAGAAAATCATATGCTTTAAGCGTTCTTCCTCCCTCTTCTTGAACATCTCGTTCTGCTCAGGTGTAAGCTGCGGATTCGGCTCGGTGTTTTCGATAAAGTATCGACAGGTCTGCACATCTCCTGCTCCGTAAAGCAAAATACAATCTGCCTCCTGACCGTCTCGTCCTGCTCTGCCTGCCTCCTGATAATAGCTTTCGATATTCTTCGGCATATTGTAATGAATTACATATGATACATTCGACTTATCTATGCCCATTCCGAACGCATTTGTCGCAACCATAACCGGTTTGCGGTCATAGACAAAATCGTCCTGATTCTTAACACGCTCCTCGTCGCTCAAGCCTGCGTGATAGCGTGTTGCCGGAAAGCCGTTTTTGATAAGCAAGTCGCAAACGCTCTCGACCTTTTTGCGTGTTGAACAATAAATTATTCCCGACTTATCCCTGCGTTCTTTTATCAACTCAATAAGCCTGCTATCCTTTTTGGCAGGTCTTAAAACAGAGAAAAACAAATTCGGTCTGTCAAAGCCCGTAGTTACAACGGCAGGGTTATCAAGCTGTAAAATATTTACAATATCCTTTTTTACTTCATCCGTAGCGGTTGCCGTAAAAGCTCCGATTATTGGACGATTCGGGAGCATAGAAATGAATTTGTTAATATTAAGATAGCTCGGGCGGAAATCCTGTCCCCATTGCGAAACACAATGCGATTCGTCAACGGCTACCATTGAAATTTTTATTCTTCTGCATAAATTAATGAAACCGACTGAATCCAGCCGTTCGGGTGCGACATAAATTATTTTATAAATTCCCAAAGCCGCATTTTTCAACACCTTGTCATATTGTGTATCGGTTAATGAGCTGTTGATATAAGCCGCCTTCACGCCCTGCTGAACAAGAGCATTTACTTGATCCTTCATCAATGAAATCAGCGGAGAAACAACAATAGTAACACCGCCAAACATAATTGCAGGAACCTGATAGCATATAGACTTGCCTGCACCCGTCGGCATTATGCCGAGAGCATCCCTGCCCGACAACAGGCAATCAACCATTTCTTCCTGACCTTTTCTGAACGAGGAATATCCGAAGTATTTTCTTAAAACATCAAATTTATCCATAACTCTGCACCTGATTTATTCTATACTTTAATTATAGGTATTTTTAGAGAGTTTTCAAGATAAACAACGCAGTTTATCATAATTCAGCATAAAATAAGGTCGGGTATCCGTTGTGAATTACCCGACCTTTGATTTACAAATCCTCATCTATTGTAACATTCGTATTTCGTTGTGTTTTTATCTTAATAAATGAGTCCATCCCAATTGAAGAAAAGCTTTCCGAGATAAGCAGTTATTTTCTTTTCTTCCTTTCGTTTGTTTCTTTATTGTGTCTTTATCTTATCATATCGACTGTGACAAGATACGGACAAAATCAGGGGAATTATAAATTTTTTCAAAAATTCTTTGATAAATATAAAAATTGCCAAGCAATATCACTCTCTTGCTTGGCAAATCATAATCACTCAAATCTATATTTTATTTTTTAGTCACATATTTTTGATATCGGCTTGTAGGTTTATCAGGTATAGTCATTTTAAGTTTTCCGCTTTCAAGCAGTGGTTTAATATATCTGTTTGTAAATTCTCGGATATCCTTCAAGCCAAAATGTTCAACAATTTCTCTTTTACTTTTTGGTTCAATACAGAATTCAATTATTTTCTCATATACAACTTGATTTACCTTTTCTTGTAGGCTATCTTGTGGGGTGTCTTGTAGGTTATCTTGTGGGGTATCTTGGTTGCCATCAGGTCCCACCATACTCGTTGCCGCAGAGGATAGAGGAATTATTGTCTTAAATACATCACCCTCAAGAAATTCAGGAACTCCGCCTGAGTACAGCTTTGTATATTTATAGGTATTTCTCATACCCGATCCGAGCTCATCGGCAAGTGACACCTCTCTGAACACCTTTGCGATAGGAGGATTCTTAGAAAACGGTTCAAATCTGTCGAGCTTCAACTCACCATGACCGTGAGACAGATTTCCGTTTTCCGTGTACATCCTGTCTTTCTCAATAACAAATTTTGCTACATAACCTGTGGAATAATCACGATGTGCAAGGCTGTTTGAGAAAATTTCTCTTAAAATTGCATCTCTTGCACTTACAGCTTGTACTCCCTCAAGAATAAACGGATCATTCAGATGCTTTTTGCCAAATTCCATAAGCCTGTCAAATGTATCAAATAAATTCGTAATAATAACGTCACGGTCATCATATCTGTCTGTATTTTGGGTTCTGAAAATTGCATCTGTTTTGTGTTGCGGCAAAGCCGCCATTATAGTTTCATCCTTACCAAAAAGAAGTATCGCAGCAAGTGTCGGTCCGTCAACTCCTTTTTCGCTGTCTTTGAGAATCAAGCCGGAGCTGCGCAGTATTTCTTCATCAGTCATAGTAAGCCACGGATGATTTTTATTTCTCAGTCTTGACAATCTTCTTGCTCTGTCAATTATATCGGAACGCAGATCATCCATTGTAAAGCAAGTGAAAACTTTATTTACAAAATATGTTCCCTGCTTTTTTGAATACAGCTTAAAAACCAAATCTCCTGAATTGGTTATGTCTATATCCGAATCGTTGTTTCTGTCAAAAATCCTGCCGCCGCAACGGCAAACTTGCGTACTCTCGGGGACAAAAATATAAATAATCAACTTATCATCATATTCAATACTTTCAATCGTCAGGTAAAGCGGAGGATACATTTTATTCGGGTTATTTATTGATGTAACAAAATCGCTCTTAATCCTCTCTGCACGGTTTCTGTCCACTCCGATAACCGTACCGTCATCTTTAACACCGAGCAGAATATGACCGCCCTCACGGTTTGAAAACGCACAAACGGTTTCATAAACATCTTTAGTAATATCGGTTGTGGATTTCTTAAACTCAATATTCATCCCTTCGCCCTGTGATATTATATTTTTAATTTCTTCATATGTCATTACAAGCTCTCCAATAATCTGACGGTTTATATTTTTATTATATTCGCAATCAAAAATAATATCAAGCGATTAAAGATAAATCACACCAAAGTTTTTAATATCGTTTTCTTCACTGGTTACCATATCATTTAAGGTTAAGTAATATATTTGCAAAACCACATTGTTTTTTTCGGATTTCGCAGGTGTATCATCATATAATTATTATTGGTGTCAGATTTTATAAAAATATCCCCGAAAGGCTGAGGCTGATTGCTGCCTTTCGGGGAGTGGTGTTTTTTACTTAATTTAATCTTAAGAATGCGATAAACAAGCCGTTTTTAATAGGTTACTCTTACCTGATACGTAACCTCCTGACGGTGTCCCTCTACATTGCGGTTATTTCGTATGTAAGACTTATTTCGTACGGGTAACATCTTTTTAACCATCTGACCACCTACAGAACCTGCTTCTCTTGCAGAAATGTCGCCGTTATA
>ULTC01071895.1_pt1 | contig 11108 bp, 7 predicted proteins | sample 1957091 | NCBI WGS metagenome assembly ULTC01 (sample SAMEA4835720, study PRJEB28245) | human gut metagenome | biome: gut microbiome; material: fecal sample | place: Denmark | collected 2008 | reverse complement strand
AATTTCATTTTCAAGAACGATTTTATTTTTAACTAGTGCTTTAATTGTTTTACCAATTATATTTAAAGAAAATGGTATTTGGATTTCGGTTCCTGTTGCGGAAGCCATTGGTGTTTTTGTTTCTATCTTTTGTCTTATAAAATACCGAAAAAAATATTTATACGATAGTTGTAATCAAAAAGAAGATGTGCTAGGATAATTTTGAACTTAATAACCAGGAAATGATGTTCTTCCTTGTTTTATAACAAAACCGCAATTATGCTGATGACGTCTATAGTTTTTTACTATGGAGTTATCAGCTTTTTTATTAGAAAGGAATTGATTAGTTATGTTTTAAAGTTTATTTTTAGTTTTTTTGTAGGAGTAATTGGTGGAATTTTATTTGAAAAAATTAAAATACCTAAAATTATCTTTTATTTAATTATAGGGATTTTATTTGGAGGAGGATGTCTTAATTTAATTTATCCTAGTCTTGATGTTATTTCTGATTATCTAAGACACATTGCTTTAATAATTATTTTGACAAGGTCAGGATTAGCTCTTGATTTTAAATCTTTAATTAAAATTGGAAGACCTGCTATTTTAATGTGTTTTTTACCTGCTAGCTTTGAAATTATAGGAATTATTATTTTTGGACCATTATTACTTAATATATCTTACCTAGAGGCTACATTACTTGGTTGTGTCTTAGGTGCAGTTTCACCGGCTATTGTAGCTCCAAGAATGCTTACAATGATTGAAAATAAAGAAGGAGGCGATATCCCTAAGGTTATTATGGCAAGGGCTTCTTGTGATGATATTTATGTTATTGTCCTATTTTATGCTTGCCTAAATACCTTAAAAACAAGTAGCTTTAATTTTTTATCTATTTTAAAGATACCATCAAGTATTATCTTAGGAGTGTTACTTGGCTTATTAATAGGAATAGGATTAATTAATTTATATAAATGCTTCAAGTTGAATTCAACAATTAAGGTTATTATAATGCTTGGTGTTTCATTCTTAATGGTATGGCTTGAAAACTATTAGAAGACTTATGTTAGCATTTCAGCCTTACTTGGTATTATTGTTATGTCTATAATATTATCTTCAAAAAATTCAGATTTAAATGATGTAAAACAATCATATAATCATTTGTGGAACGCCTTTGAAATTTTACTCTTTGTGCTTGTTGGTACAAGAGTAAAGCTTAATTTAGTTTTTTCATTTGAAGGATTAAAAATTTTTATCTTGATTTTAATCGGGCTTTCATTTAGAACTATTGATGTTATATTAAGTGTTATGAAAAATAAGTATAATCTAAAAGAAATAATCTTTTTTGTTGTATCATATCTTCCTAAGGCTTACTGTTCAAGCATCAATTGGGGCGATTGCTTTAAGTGAGGGCTTAGCATGTGGTGAAATTGTTTTAACGGCCAGTGTTATTGCAATCATATTTACATCTCCCGTTGGTGCAATTTTAATTGATTGGCTTAAGTCTAAAATATTTTTACAAAATAAAAAAAATGTATAGAAATTATATAGTAGATATAGTATAATCTTTGCTAGACACTTTGTAAAATGTAGTGAATAATTGGAGGGTTATATATGTCTGAAAAATATGTGTATCACTTTGAGGAAGCTTATGGACTTGGTAAGGAGCTTCTTGGTGGTAAAGGTGCTGGTCTTGCGGAAATGACACACATTGGTGTTTCGATTCCTCAAGGCTTTACAATTACAACGGAGGCTTGTACTTTATATTATGAAAACGAAAAAAAGCTTCCTTCTTTTTTAATTGAAGATATTAAAAAAGGTATTAAAGAGGTTGAAAGAAAAACTAAAAAGCATTTTGGTGGTAATCGAAATCCTCTTTTAGTTTCAGTAAGATCAGGGGCTCGTGTATCAATGCCTGGTATGATGGATACTATTTTAAATTTAGGCCTTAATGATATGACAGTAGAGGCTCTTGCAAGAGAAACTAATAATGAAAGATTTGCTTATGATTCATATCGTCGCTTTATTTTAATGTTTACAAATATTGCTAAGGGACATCCAAGAACTGAAATGGATATGATGCTTGAGCGTTTAAAACAAGAAAAGGGTTATAAGCTTGATACAGAGGTTAAGTCATCTGAACTAAAGGAGCTTGTAGAGAAATATAAGGATTATTATAAGTCTGTTTTTAATGAGGAATTTCCAACTGATCCTTATGTTCAATTAATTGAAGCAGTAGAGGCTGTTTTTAGATCTTGGGATAATCCACGTGCTAATGTTTACCGTATGATGAATAATATTCCTTATTCATGGGGAACAGCTGTAAATGTTCAGTCAATGGCTTTTGGTAATAAAGGTGAAACATCAGGAACAGGGGTAGCATTTTCAAGAAACCCAGCAACAGGTGAAAAAAAGGTATCAGCTGAGTACCTACCAAATGCTCAAGGTGAGGATGTTGTAGCAGGTATTAGAACTCCTCTTCACATTGATGAACTTAAAAAAAGAATGCCAGAGGTATATGAGGAATTTATGGCTACAATTAAGCGTATGGAAGCTCATTACAAAGATATGCAAGATATGGAGTTTACGGTTGAAGATGGTCATTTATATTTTCTTCAAACAAGAAATGGTAAGCGTACACCTAATGCTGCTTTAAAAATGGCATGTGATATGGTTGATGAAGGCTTGATTACAACTGATGAGGCAGTTCTTAGAATTGATGCTAATAGCTTTGATAAGCTTTTACTTCCTAACTTTAAAAAAGAAAGCTTAGATGAAAAAACACCAATTGCGATAGGACTTCCAGCAGGACCAGGTGCTGGTACAGGCTATTTAGCCTTTTCAGCAGAAGAGGCTGAGCGTCGTCATAAGCAAGGGAAGAAGGTTATTTTAGTTCGCGCGGAAACATCTCCTGAAGATATTGTAGGCATGATTTCAGCTGAGGCAGTTTTAACAATGCGTGGTGGAATGACATCTCATGCAGCAGTAGTTGCTCGTGGTATGGGTAAATGTTGTGTTTGTGGATGCGCTGAGGCTTTAATTGATGAGGTAGCAAGAACTGTTACAATTAATAATAAAATATATACTGATAAGGATATTTTTTCTATTGATGGTTCAACAGGTAACGTATATCTTGGAGAAATTGAAATGGAAAGCCCAGATCTTACTACAGGCTATTTTGGTAGATTAATGAAATGGGTTGATGAAAAAAGAAGATTAAAGGTAAGAACTAATGCGGATAATGCTCGTGATGCTAAACAAGCTCTTTTATTTGGTGCTGAGGGAATCGGTCTATGTCGTACAGAGCATATGTTCTTTGAACGTGATCGTATTTTTTCTATGCGCAAGATGATTCTTGCTAGTACACATGAAGAAAGAGTGGAAGCTTTGAATGAGCTTTTACCAATTCAGCAGTCTGATTTTGAAGAATTATATACAATTATGGATGGTAAAAATGTAAACGTACGTTTATTAGATCCACCTCTTCATGAATTTCTTCCTAACGATGAAGCTTTAATTGAGGAATTAGCCTCATCAACACATCATACCGCTTTGGAAATTAAGGATAAAATAAAGGAATTGCATGAATCTAATCAAATGATGGGACATCGTGGTTGTCGTTTAGCTGTTACCTATCCAGAAATTTGTGTAATGCAAACAAGTGCTATAATTAATGCGGCAATAAATGTTTCTAAAAGAACAAATAAATTAGTTAATCCAGAAATAATGGTACCACTTGTACTTGATAAGGAAGAACTAAAATTTGTTAAAAATATCATTACCACAACTGCTAACAAATTAATTTTAGCATCTGGTTTACCAATGAAATATCATGTTGGAACAATGATAGAAGTTCCTCGTGCAGCTCTTTTAGCTGATGAAATTGCTTCTTATGCTGAATTTTTCTCATTTGGTACAAATGATTTAACGCAAATGACAATGGGATTTTCACGTGATGATTCTGATAAATTCCTACCAGCATATTATGAAAATAAGATTTTAGAAGAAAATCCATTTAAAACACTTGATCAAAAAGGAGTAGGAAAGCTTATTTCAAATGCTGTAAAGCTTGGAAGAATGACAAATAAGGATCTTCATATTGGTGTTTGTGGTGAAACAGGTGGAGACCCTAAATCAATTGAATTCTATCATAAGGCTGGTCTTGATTATATTTCTTGTTCTCCATTTAGAGTACCAGTTGCTCGCCTTGCGGCAGCTCAAGCAGCTATTAAAAATAAATAATATAATTATAAAAGGTGTGTCATTTATGATGCATCTTTTTTATATAAATTTTATTGTTATAATATTATTGTGTAATTTAGTGCTATTTTGTTAAAAATATTCGTGTATTTTAGTGTGAAAAATGTAATATAATTCACGCGTTTTTACAAGAATGTTTTATTATTAGAATTACTTATTAGGATATTTTATTGCTCAAAAGAAATATTTAAATTTCATAATCATAATGAATTAATGTATTTTGTAAATGAAAATGTTCATAAAAAATACTGTTATTGTCTTTACTGAATATAAATCATATAATTCATTGATAAATAGTTACCTGTTAGTATTGAATCTCTAAAATAATTGAAAGGATATCAATGATTTAATTGAAATGAAAAAAAATTATTTTTGTTGTGTTAATGCTTTGCTCAATTGGCATAACTATTTTTGATTTTATTAATAGACCTTATATTAATTGGTTTATTCTTTTGTACCACTTTATGCTGTATTTTGTATTTGACTAAAAAAATTCAGAATTTTTTGTTATATTTCTTTTTTTATTTTATATTTTATGGTAAAATTAAAATATTAAAAAGAAAAGGATGTGGAATTATGAGTAATATTTATGTTGATAATTATAAATCAGTTTTAAGCTTAGAAGAAACAGAAATTGCAATTAAGCTTGTAAAGGATACATTTGAGCGTAAGTTAAGTGAAAAACTAGGCTTAACAAGAGTTTCAGCGCCGCTTTTTGTTGAACCAAAAACAGGCTTAAATGATAACCTTAATGGGTATGAAAGAGCAGTATCATTCAAGGTAAATCAAACAGGTGATGAATTAGAAATTGTTCAGTCTTTAGCAAAGTGGAAGCGTAATGCCTTGAAAAAATATGGATTTAGGGGAATTTATACGGATATGAATGCGATAAGGCCCTTTGAGGAGCTTGATAATATTCATTCACTTTATGTTGATCAATGGGATTGGGAAATGGTTATTTCTGTTCTTGATAGAAATAAGGATTTTCTTAAAGATGTAGTAAGAAGAATTTATAAGGCATTACTTGAAACATCTGAGGTTATTGAAAAGAAGTACCCAAAAATTGTTCATTATCTACCATATGATATAAAATTCATAAGTAGTAAAGAGCTTTTGGAAAAATATCCTAATTTAAATAGTAAAGAGCGTGAAAATAAAATTGCAAAGGAATATGGAGCTGTTTTTATAATGGATATTGGTGATAATCTTAAAAATGGAAAGCCTCATGATTTAAGAGCAGCAGATTATGATGATTGGCATTTAAATGGTGACTTAGTTCTTTGGTATGAGCCATTAAAAATTGCTTATGAAATATCTTCAATGGGAATAAGAGTTGATAAGAAATCTCTCATTTATCAGCTTAAAGTTAAGAATGAAGAATATAAGCTTAAGTATAAATATCATCAAGATATTATAAATGATAAATTACCTCTTACAATTGGTGGTGGAATTGGTCAATCAAGAATGTGCCTTTTTATGCTTAATAAGGTTCATATTGGTGAGGTTCAAGCTTCCTTTTGGTCTTTAAAGGATATAGAAGAGTTTGCTAAACTTAATATAAAACTATTATAAAATTAAGAAGATATAGTTTTAGTTATAGTTGTCTTTCTTCTCAGGATTTTAAAAAAAATTCGAACCAATAAAAAGAATATTTATTAAAATTGAGCATTAATTTAGTAATTAATATAATTTTGATTTCTTAGGTATAAATATAAATGTGTGCGTATAAGGCTTTAGTGCTATGTAAATGGCGTTCCTATTATATGGTAAACAATTAATAAGTATAATATTTTATTTTAGCATATTGCATTAAAAAAATTAATATGCTAAAATAAATGCACTAAGGGAGTAGATGGCCCTAATCGGAGTAATATTCGTCAGCTCGATTTGAAAATCCGGATATTACCTAAGCATCAAGACTTAGTATAGTTTTACTATGCTTGTCTTGGATATAATTTTAATATGACAGGCATAGTTGCCTGTTTTTTTATGCTTAGGAGGAATTAATATGACATGCTACGAAACTAAACAAATTGATGAAACATTAGACGAACTTAAAACCTCAAAAAATGGTTTGTCAGAAGCTGAAGCTTTAAAAAGACTTGAGGCTGATGGTAAAAATGAATTAAAAGAAAAAAAGAAGAAATCTTGGATTAAAATATTTTTAGGCGAGTTAAATGACCCAATGATTTTTGTTCTTTTTGCAGCTATTGCGGTTACTATTGGTGTTTCAATTTACGACACAATTAAGGTGATAAAAGAAGGAGGTGTATTTTCTTTTATCAGTACAGGTGATTGGCCTGATGTTATTATTATTTTAGCTGTTATTTTAATTAATGCTTTAATTGGTACAATTCAAGAAATTAAAGCTCAAAATTCACTCGAAGCCTTAAAGAAGATGTCTTCACCCGAAACAAATGTAATAAGAGATTCTAAAAAACAAAGAATTAAATCTCAAGATTTAGTTAAAGGTGATATTGTTATTCTTGAAGAAGGAGATACCATTGGGGCTGATTTAAGATTAATTGAAAGTCATAATTTGAAAATAATTGAATCATCACTTACTGGTGAATCTGTTCCGACGGAGAAAAATGCGAGCTTAGTATTTTCTAATCCTGTTGGTATTGGAGACCGCCTAAATTTAGCTTATATGTCAACGACCGTTTCTTATGGAAGAGGACTTGGTGTTGTCGTAAATACAGGAATGGAAACGGAAATTGGAAAAATAGCTACCTCAATTGATATGGAAGAAGAAAATGAAACCCCTCTTCAAAAGGTTTTAGCTAAATTGTCAAAATATTTAGGCTTGTTAACATTATTAATTGTAATTCTTGTTTTAGTGGTTGATTTTATTTGGATTTTTATTGATGGTAAGAATTTAGAAATTGAAGCTTATATTGAAGCTATTTTATCATCAATATCGCTTGCTGTTGCGGCAATACCTGAGGGACTTGCAGCGGTTGTAACAATTGTTCTTGCAATTGGTGTTCAAAGAATGGCTAAAGCAAATACGATTGTTCGCAAACTTCATTCTGTTGAAACATTAGGCGCAGTAAGTGTAATTTGTTCCGATAAAACAGGAACTTTGACACAAAACAAAATGACAGTTACAGAAGCATATACGATTGATAAATACTATACTGATTCTAATTTTAATAAAAATGATGCAAGCGACTCCTTAAAGCTTTTAGCTAAGGGAATGAGTTTATGTTCAAATGCATCTGTTGATGATGGCATATATGGTGATCCTACAGAAATTGCTCTTGTAGTTCTTGCAAATAGCTTGGGTATGCCTAAAAAAATAATTGAGGCTGAAGAAGAAAGAATATCTGAATATCCTTTTGATAGTAATCGTAAAATGATGTCTACAATTCATAAGACAAATAATGGCTATATAACCTATACGAAAGGTGCAATCGATAGTATTTTAAAAGGAACTTCCTATATTTATGATAATGGCAAGATAAGAAAGATTACTAATGAAGATTTAATGAAAATAGATGAAGCTAATAAGCTATTTTCAAGTAAAGCTTTAAGAGTATTAGCACTTGCATATTATAATGGTAATTCTAAAGAAGAGAAGGACTTAATTTTTGTTGGCTTAGTTGCTATGATTGACCCTCCAAGAAAGGAAGCAATACCTGCTGTTTTAAAGCTTCACGAGGCCGGAATTACAACTATAATGATTACAGGAGATCATAAGGATACAGCTTATGCAGTTGCAAGTCAACTTGGAATATGTACTAATATTGAGGATTGTATGACTGGACAAGAAATAGATCTTTTAAGTGATGAGGAATTAAGAAATACTGTAAAACGAGTACGTGTATTTGCTAGAGTTTCTCCCGAAAATAAAGTGCAAATAGTTAAAGCTTTAAAAGCTAATGGTAATATTGTGGCGATGACAGGTGATGGTGTAAATGACGCACCATCCTTAAAGGCTGCGGATATTGGTATTGCTATGGGTATTACAGGAACTGATGTAGCTAAGAGTGCAGCAGATATGGTTTTAGCTGATGATAACTTTGCATCAATAGAGAGAGCGGTTGAAGAGGGAAGAGGAATTTATGCTAATATTAAAAAAACGGTTTATTTTCTTCTTGGAAGTAATATCGCTGAGGTTTTAGCAATGTTTTTCTTAATTATTTTAGGGCTACCAGCCCCATTAATTGCCATTCATCTTTTATGGGTAAATCTTATTACTGATTCACTTCCAGCAATTGCTCTTGGTATGCAACCAAAGGATAAATCAATCATGAAGGATCATCCTAGAAATCCAAATGAAGGAGTATTTGCGGGTAATGGGTTAAAATTAACCTTAGGCTATGGTATTATTATTACTATTTGTGTTGTAATTTCATATTTTTCATGTGGTTTTTTAAATCATGCATATACAATTTCAAGTATTAAAGCATTGTATACAAGTAATCCTTTAATCTTACATCAAGCACAAACAATGGCTTTTACAACTTTAGCTTTTGCTGAACTTTTCCATATGATAGGAATGAGTAATATTAAGGAAAGCTTTATTCATATTTTTAAAGATAAGAATCATATGCTTTATATTGCTTTTATAGCTGGTATATTACTTCAATTTCTTGTAATTGAGGTGCCAGGAATTTCTGATGTTTTTTCAACTCATAATTTAACTCCTATTTGCTGGCTTATAACAGCAGCAATGTCCATATTACCACTAGTTGTTCATGAACTTGTTGTTTTAATTAATTATATTAAAAGGAAAGAATTGAAATAATAGCTAATTAACTTTATAATAAAACTAGGTTGGTGATATTATGCTTGTTAATTTGATGGATTTGATTAATTTTTCAGATGATGAAAGATTAAGTCAAAAATATGTAAAATATTACTTAAATTTTAAAGTCTCTAAGCAATATCGCCATGAAGAGATAATCACAATAAAAAAAATGGTTGAGCTGCTAGACCTTGATTATGAGTATTTAGGAGGCTTTACCTATAGTTTTATATTGCCCCATTTAAATAAAGAATTAGACCTGATAAAGGTTACTAAAAATTCAGTTATAAATATTGAACTTAAAAGTGCTAAGGTATCTGATGGTAGAATATTAAAGCAATTAAATCAAAATAAGTATTATCTTCATTTAATCCATAAGCCGTTATATCAATATACCTATGTAATGAGTGAAAATACATTTTATAAAATAGATAATGATTCCCTAGTTATGGCGAAGCCAGAAGAGGTAAGAAAACTCCTTTTAAATCATAAAAAAGCTATTCCTATTGACTTAGGTGATATTTTTAAACCTGAAAATATTTTTGCATCTCCTTTTTATATGACATCTAGATTTATTCAAAATGATTATCTTTTGACTGATTCAGAACAACTTGTTGAAAGACAAATAATAAAATTTCTTGAAAATGATGAAGATGTTATTGTAGAAGGACCAACGGGCTCAGGTAAAACGATGGTTTTATATGATGTAGCAAGGAAACTTGAAAAGGGAATCATTATAAGTCCGTATCAAGTTGAATCATTCCAAAAGCTAAATGAAGCTTTTCCTTCGTTTAAAACGATTAGTATTGAAGAATTTAGAAATTTTGATGATATTAAATATTGTTTTATTGATGAGGTAAGTAAAATAGAAACTCAAAAAATAAATGATATTATTTTAGAAGGAAAAAGAAAAAATATAAGGATTGTTTTGTTTTTAGATTTAAAGGAAAATGATGAAATTATGTCATCATTATTAGGATTAACTAATAATATTTTAAGGCTTACAAGTCCGATTCGTACCTCAAGAGAAGCTTTAGATTTTATTGATTCATTGTTTTATCATAAAAAGTTATTTAATAATCCTAAATATAAGGTTATTTATTCTAGTGAATGTTATTTAGCCTCTAAAATAAATGATTATGTAAAAAAAGGCTATACTTATATTTCTTATGAAGATAATGAAAAAATATCAGACTATTCTTATAAACTTTATACGAAAAGAGCATATCCTTATGAATTTCAAAAAATAGTAATGTGTATTGATGATAAGTTTTATTTAGATGAGAAAAAGCATTTAAAATCAATACAAAATGATGATGGAATTTACTATACAAGGCTTTTGTATCAAGGACTTACAAGAGCAAGAGAAGAAATTGTTGTAATTATAACTAATAAAAAGATTTTAGCTGAATTGATAGATATTTTATAAAACGTTTTCACAAAAAAACACTTACAAGAATTTTTTTTCTTTGTTAAAATAAAGTTGTTAAATAAGATATTAATAGGCACTAAATGTCTAAGCTCGAATGCCCGACCGAGCTTACATTTAGGCCTTTTTTTATGGAGGTTTTTATGGAAAATGATTATTTAATAACTGAAAAAGAAGGAAAATTATTACTGAAATTTTCAATACCATGTATTTTATCCTTATTAATTAGTGCTCTTTATAATATTGTTGATCAAATATTTATTGGTAATTCCTCAGTTGGAGCTATTGGAAATACTGCAACTACTATTATTTTCCCACTTACGGTAATTGCACTTGCTTTTGCTTTAATGCTAGGAGATGGTGGTGCAGCTTATATGTCACTTTGTATGGGAAAGGGTGATGGAAAGAAGATTAATAAATTGGTTGGTAGTCTTATAACAGTAAGTATTTTAATTAGTGCTATCTTTTTATTAATTGGATTTCCTTTTCTTGACAATATTGCTTCATTTTTTGGTGCCAAAACAGAAGAATCTTTAAAATATGCTCATGAATACGGTTTTATAATTTTAATAGGAATTCCCTTTTATATAATTATGAATATGTTAAATTCAATTATTAGAGCTGATGGTTCACCTAAGGTTGCGATGATTTCAATGGTTATAGGTGCAATTATTAATATAATATTAGATGCTT
>ULTC01052000.1_pt1 | contig 11120 bp, 9 predicted proteins | sample 1957091 | NCBI WGS metagenome assembly ULTC01 (sample SAMEA4835720, study PRJEB28245) | human gut metagenome | biome: gut microbiome; material: fecal sample | place: Denmark | collected 2008 | reverse complement strand
GATGTAACATTTGTAAAACAAAATGAAACAGCAATAGATGCCTTTATTTTTGGAACTAAACAGTTAAGTGGGTTTTGGTATGGTAAATTTGAAACAAGTCATACAACTTTAGTAGTGAATTCAACTTTTAATAATTTAGGATGTAGTAATGAAACATGTAATAATGCAAATGGAATAATAATAAAACCAAACGTAACAAGTTTAATGATAAATAATGTAAGTAATTTCTTCTTTGCAAGTAGAAGCATGGAACAACCTAATAATAGTTTTGGTTTTGTAAGTGCTGAGGTAGATACGCATATGAGTAAAAATAATGAATGGGGAGCAGTAGCATATTTAACCCAAAGTATATATGGAAGATGTATTAATAGTACATCATGTACTGAAGTAGGAATAAATAATAAGCAAGGTATTATAACAGGATATGGAGCACCTGCAGGAAGTGATAAAACTGTAGCAAATGGAACATATAATACCTCACTTGGAAAAGATGCCTCCACCACGGGGACAATATATGGAATATATGATATGAGTGGCGGAGCAGCAGAATATGTTATGGGAGTGTATTATAAAACAATAGGTAATTCAGGATTTAACAGTTTACCAGATGAAAAATATTATAATAACTATACAACAACTTCATATAAAGGACATGCCTTAAATGAAACAAAAAACTGGTATAGTGATGACGCTGACTTCATTGATTCTATTAACCCATGGTTCTTTCGTGGAGGAAACTATTACTATAGCACAAATGGGGGAGTGTTTAACTTCCGTTACAACGATGGTAGGGCTTACGCCGACATGTCTTCTCACTTTGTTGTCACTAATGAATAATAAAAAGTTTAAGATAGGTAAGTATTCTTAAACTTTTTTTAATATCCAAATTTTTCATCTAAACTTTCATCGTTATCAATATAGGTTTTTGTGTCTATTACTTCGTAATTATTTTTATCTTTTCTAATTATTACTTCTTTTATCCCTGCATTTAATATAAATCTTTTACATAAGATACAAGGGTTAGCATTTTTTACATATGAATTATCTATAGCTTCTTTTCCTACAAGGTAAAGGGTAGAATCAATTAAATCTTTTCTAGCAGCACTTATGATGGCATTTTGTTCAGCATGAACACTTCTACACATCTCATATCTTTCTCCTCTTGGTATTTGCATTTTTTCTCTAGCACAATATCCAAGTTCATTACAGTTTTTTCTACCTCTTGGAGCACCAGCATAACCTGTTGAAATAATTTCATCATTTTTAACAATAACGGCACCAAATTTTCTTCTTAAACAAGTACATCTTTCTAATACAGTTTCTGCAATATCAAGATAATAATTAACTTTATCTATCCTGGGTTTATTTTTTGTTATCATATAATATCTCCTTTTCTTTATTATAATAGAAAAAAATATTTTTTTCCATAAATTGTTATATATAATTTTAAAAAAATGGTGTATAATATGTCTAAAAGAGGTGTTGTATATGGATAAGATAGTAATTAAGGGGGCTCGTGAAAATAATTTAAAAAATATAAATATTGAACTTCCTAAGAATAAATTTATTGTAATGACTGGCGTAAGTGGAAGTGGTAAAAGTAGTTTAGCTTTTGATACATTATGTGCTGAAGGGGAAAGAAGATATTTAGAAAGTTTAAATTCATATGCAAGACAATTTCTTGGTAATAGTCAAAAACCAGATGTTGACAGTATCGAAGGTCTATCTCCTACGATATCAATAGATCAAAAAACAACTAATAATAACCCACGAAGTACTGTAGGAACAGTAACTGAAATATATGATTATTTAAGACTTCTTTTTTCTAAAATAGGAGTGCCTATATGTCCTAAACATAATATTCCTATTAAAAATCAAAGTATTGAAGAAATGACTAATAAAGTGCTTCTTCTTGATTTAAATAGTAAAATAGTAGTTCTATCTCCAATTGTGGAAGGTAAAAAAGGTAGTTTTACTGATTTATTAGAAAATTTTAGAAAACAAGGTTATGTAAGAGCATATATAGATGATGTTATGTATGATTTGAGTGATGATGTTATTTTAGACAAAAATAAAAAACATAATATATCTATTGTTATTGATAGACTTGTTATAACTCCTGATATCAGAAGTCGTTTATATGAAAGTTTAGAGCAAGCATGTAAATTAAGTGATGGTAAAGTAATTATTGATGTAATTGGTAAAGAAAAATTAATATTTAGTGAAAAGTTTGCTTGTCCTTATTGTGATTTTTCTTTAAGTGAATTAGAACCTCGTATTTTTAGTTTTAATGCTCCCTATGGGGCTTGTCCTGACTGCAAAGGACTTGGTTTTAAAAAAATAATAGATCCTGATTTGATTATGCCTGATAAAACAAAAAGTATCTATGATGGTGGAATTGTTACAATGGGTGATGATAGTGATGGTATATATTTTAAAAGATTAGAAAGTGCTTGTAAACATTTTAATATTGATTTATCTAAACCTATAAATAAACTTTCAAAGAAAGAATTAGATATTATTTTATATGGAAGTACTGAATTAATTAAGTTTAATTATTCTGCTAAAAGCGGAACTATATATAATAATACAGGATTATTCGAAGGCGTTATTAATAATTTAGAAAGAAGATATGTTGAAACTAATAGTGATTGGATAAGAGAATGGATTGATAAATATATGATAGAGCTTCCTTGTCCAACATGTAAAGGTGCAAGATTAAAAGAAGAAGTTTTATCTGTTAAGATAAATGGTAAAAATATAGATGAATTAACAAGACTTAATATTACTGAAATATATAATTTTTTATCAGATTTAAAGTTAAATGAAGAACAAGAACAAATTTCTAAACTTTTAATCAAAGAAATAAAAGATAGATTATCATTTTTAATAAATGTTGGACTTGATTATTTAACTCTTAATAGAGAAGCTTCAACATTATCCGGAGGAGAATCTCAAAGAATAAGACTTGCTACCCAAATAGGAACAAGATTAACAGGAGTTTTATATGTTTTAGATGAACCTAGTATTGGACTGCATCAAAGAGATAATGATAAACTTATTGATGCAATGCTTAGTATGAGAGATTTAGGAAACACTTTAGTAGTGGTCGAACATGATTTAGATACGATGAGAAGAAGTGATTTTCTTGTAGATATTGGACCTCTTGCAGGAGAACAAGGTGGTGAAGTTGTCGCATGTGGGACACCAGAAGAAGTAGCAAGTTGTGATAATAGTATTACTGGTAACTATTTAAGTGGTAAAAAGTGTATAAAGCTTCCTAAAACAAGAAGGAAAGGAAATGGTAAGTATCTTGAAATACAAGGTGCTTGTGAAAATAATTTAAAAAATATTAATGTAAAATTTCCTCTTGGAACATTTACTTGTGTAACCGGAGTATCAGGAAGTGGTAAAAGTACACTTGTTAATGAAATTTTATATAAAAAATTAACAAGTGAAATATATGGTTCAAAAGTTAAACCTGGTAAATTTAAAAAAATTAAAGGTCTTGAATACGTTGATAAAGTAGTTCATATTTCTCAAGATCCAATTGGAAGAACGCCAAGAAGTAATCCTGCGACATACACTGGTGTATTTGATGATATTAGAGATTTATTTGCCACAACTAAAGAAGCAAAAATGCTTGGTTATGATAAAAGTAGATTTAGTTTTAATGTAAAAGGTGGTAGATGTGAAGCTTGTCGTGGTGATGGTGTTAAAAAAATAGAAATGCATTTTTTACCAGATGTTTATGTTCCATGTGAAATATGTCATGGTAAAAAATATAATAGTGAAAGTTTAAGTATTAGATTTAAAGATAAAAATATTAGCGAAGTATTAGATATGCGTGTTGATGAAGCCTTAGAATTTTTTATAAACTTTCCTAAAATATCTCATAAATTAAAGACTTTACATGAAGTAGGACTTGGTTATATAAAGCTTGGTCAAAGTGCTACAACATTATCTGGGGGAGAAGCAAGTCGTGTAAAATTAGCTAAAGAACTACAAAAAAAACCAACAGGTAAAAGTGTTTTTATAATGGATGAGCCTACAACAGGTCTTCATAATTATGATATTGAAAACTTACTTGCAATTATTAAAAAAATAGTAGATAATAAAGATACAGTAATCGTAATTGAACATAACCTTGATATGATAAAAGTTGCTGATTATATTATTGATTTAGGTCCTGAAGGTGGAGATAAAGGTGGAACAGTTATTGCAACTGGTACTCCTGAAGAAATAACTAAAGTTAATGAAAGCTATACAGGACAATATTTAAAAAAATATTTGTGAGGAGTAATTTATGATAAAAAAACTTATATTTGATTTAGATAATACACTTATTATATGGAAAGATGAATATTCTTTAGAATTAAAGTATTTACTTGAAGAATATAAAATAGATACTTGTTATAAAAAAGTAGATAAAATAATAGATGACTTAGAATATAAGCATGATACAATTTCTAAAGAAATATTATTAAATGATATTAATAATAATTTAAATCTAAATTTAGATATAAGTTTTATTAAAAAGTTAGAAAAAAGACAAAGTAAATTATCGTTTGTTAATAATGATTTAATAGATGTTTTAGATTATTTAAGTAAAAAATATGAACTTGTTATATTAAGTAATTATTTTACAAATATTCAAAAAAATAGACTTAAAAATGCTAAAATAGATAAATATTTTACTAAAGTTTTCGGTGGAGATGAAATAAAATTAAAACCAAGACCAGAAGCTTTTTTAAAAGCTGTATATCCTAATAAAAAAGAGGAATGTCTTATGATTGGGGATAGTTTAAAAATAGATATTGAAGGTGCACTTAATGTTGGTTTAAAAGTAATTGCGGTTGATTATTTTAATAAACTTCCAAAAAGTGATAAATATATATTAATAGATGATATCAAAAAATTAAAAGAAATATTATAAAGGAGGAGTTTTATGAATCCCGTTATGATTGATTTAGGTGTTATAAAAATATATTATTATTCAGTAATGATTTTAATTGGAATGGTAATAGGTATATTTTTAATTTATAAAGCCCTTACTAAAAAAGGTTTTAGTGAAGATTTTATAACAGATTTAATGTTTTATACCATTATTTTTGGTATTCTTGGAGCAAGAATATACTATGTTTTATTTAATCTTCCATATTATAGTAAAAATATTCTTGAAATATTTGAAATATGGAATGGTGGTCTTGCAATCCATGGGGGCATAATCGGAGGACTTTTATGGATAGTTTATTATTGTAAAAAGAAAAATGTTAATATTTTAAAAATAACAGATGTTTTATGCGTTTCTTTAATTCTTGCGCAAGCAATAGGAAGATGGGGTAATTTTTTTAATGGTGAAGCACATGGCGCTGTTACAACGTTAGAACATTTACAAAGTTTAGATATTCCTAAATTTATAATAAATGGAATGTATATTAATGGTAATTATTATCTTCCAACTTTTTACTTTGAATTTTTATTAGATATAGGTTTATTTATAATTCTTATTTTAGTAAGAAAATATGTTAAAAATCCTAAAAATGGTTTATTAACAGGAATATATTTTAGTATTTATTCTATAGGAAGATTCTTTATCGAGGGTCTTAGAACTGATAGTTTAATGCTTGGAAACTTAAGAATTGCTAGGGTTATATCAATTATATTATTTTTAATAGGATTATTTCTTATCTTTTATAAACAAAAAGATACAAGAACAAATAGATTAAAGAAAGCATTAGATAACTAGGAGGAGTTTATGAAATTAGATTATGATGTAATTGTGGTTGGAAGTGGACCTGCTGGAATAACAAGTGCAATTTATTTAAAAAGAGCTAACATTAATGTTTGTATTATGGAAAAAAGTGCACCTGGTGGACAACTTAATAAATCATCTACAATTGAAAATTACCCAGGATTTGAAAAAATAACTGGACCTGAGCTTGCTTATAATTTTTATGAGCAAATATTAAAATTAGATATACCTTTTATTAATGAAGAAGTTATAAAAATAGAAGATAAGACTTCTTATAAAATAGTAGAAACTAATAAAAAAACATATACTTGTAAGGGTATTATTTTAGCTCTTGGAAGAAAACCTAGATCATTTGATAATAAAAATGTATCTTTACTTGAAGGAAAAGGTGTAAGTTATTGTTCTTTATGTGATGGACCTCTTTTTAAGAATCAAGATGTTTCAATAATTGGGGGAGGAAACAGTGCTTTAGAAGAATCTTTATATCTTTCAGATATATGTAAAAGTGTAACTATTATCAATAGAAGAGATGTTCTTCGTGGAGATAAGATGTTGGTTGATAAGGTTTTAAAAAAGGATAATATAAATATTTTATATAATAGTGAAGTCGTAGAATTTAATAAAAAAGATGATTTTTTAGAGTCATTACTTATTAAAACTAATGATAAACTTAATAAATTAGATGTAAAAGCATGTTTTATCTTTATTGGATATGTTCCTGCGACTGATTTTTTAAGTAATCTTGACATTCTTGATGAAAAAGGTTATATTAAAACAGACAAAAATTTAAAAACAGATATACCTTTTATATATGCCTGTGGGGATACAATAAATAAACAGGTATATCAAATAGTAACAGCAACAGGAGAAGGTGCTGTTAGTGCAATTAGTTTTATTAATGATTATAATTCTTAGGAAGTGAAAAAATGAAAAAATTAAATAATAATGGTTGGGGTTTAATGGCTTTTTTAATGATACTTTTAGTTTTATTAATATTTGTTTTTATTGCACTTAGTGGAATTGAAGGAATGAAATAAATAATACTTGTAATATTAACAGTTTTATTGTATAATTCATTTATAAATGTTTAGAAAAAGAGGAGTAAATTAAATATATTATTTAGAGAGTTGTTGGTTGGTGTAAAACAATTAATATTTTAATTGAAGGTAGCTTTGGAACTGATTATTTGAAATAGTAGTAAAATAATCCGTATGATATGCGTTAAATATATGAGATTTCAATATGAAATGGTAAAAGGTGGTACCGTGCTTTTAAGCACCCTTTGGGTATCATCTTTTTTATTTAGAAAGGAAAGATTTTATGTTAGAAAAAAAATATAATTCACTTGAAAAAGAAGAAAAATGGTTAAATTATTGGAAGGAAAATAAAATATATGAATTTAAACCAGATCATAGAGAGGTATATTCAATAGATACACCTCCACCAACTGTTAATGGGAAAATTCATATAGGACATATTTTTTCTTATTCTCAAGCAGAAATGATTGCTAGATATAAAAGAATAAGAGGATATAATGTATTTTATCCATTTGGTTTTGATGATAATGGTCTTCCTAGTGAAAGATTAGTTGAAAAGGAACAAGGAAAGAAAGCACATGAAATAGGTAGAGAAGACTTTTCTAAATTATGTTATGAAACAACTGATAAATATGAAGAAGAATTTCAAGATCTATTTTCTAGATTAGGTGTAAGTACAGATTGGAGTATGCATTATAAAACTGTTAGTCCATCTACAATAAAAATTAGTCAAAATTCATTTTTAGATTTAATAGATAAAGGACATTGTTATCATAAAGAAAGTCCAGCTTTATGGTGTAATGAATGTTTAACATCTATTGCACAAGCTGAATTAGAAACAAAAACAATTAAAACAACATTTAACTATGTAAATTTTGAAACTGTAGAAGATGGTGAAAAATTTACAATAGCAACAACAAGACCAGAATTGATGCCAGCTATTGTTTGTGTATTTGTAAATCCTAATGATGAAAAACATAAACATCTAATTGGGAAAAATGCACATATTCCTGTAATAGATGTTGATGTCCCTATTATGGCTGATGAAAAAGTTGCAATAGACAAAGGAACTGGCGTTGTTATGTGTTGTACATTTGGAGATCAAACAGATATAGAATGGTGGAAGAAATATAATTTACCACTTAAATATATTTTTACTGATGATGGTAGAATAATTGATTCTGTACCTAATTATGGTGGATTAAAAATAAAGGAGGCAAGAAAAAAAATTGTTGAGGATTTACAATTAGGTGGACATATTGTTAAAATTGAAGAATTAGAACATGAAGTTCAAACTCACGAAAGATGTGGTAGAGAAGTAGAATATACTGTAATGAAGCAATGGTTTATAGATATTATGAATCATAAAGAAGATTTCTTAAAAATAGGTAATGAAATCAATTGGTATCCAACACACATGCATAATAGATATGAAGAATGGGTTAATAATGTTGCTTGGGATTGGTGTATATCTCGTCAAAGATACTTTGGAGTACCATTTCCAGTATGGTATTGTAAAGAATGTGGTGAACCAACATTTGCATCAAAGGAACAATTACCAGTTAATCCTTTAACTGACAAACCATTAATCAAAAAATGTCCAAAATGTGGTTCTGAAGAATTTATACCTGAATCTGATGTTATGGATACATGGGCAACTTCATCAGTTACTCCACTTATTAATATGAGATATGGTGAAAAAAATAATTATGAATCAATTTTAAAACCTATGAGTTTGCGTAGTAATGCTTCTGAAATAATAAGAACTTGGGATTTTTATACTATTGTTAAAAGTTATTATCATTTTGGATTAAGACCTTGGGATAATGTAATGATTTCAGGATTCGTTATGGCAAATAAGGGAGAAAAAATTAGTAAAAGTAAAGGAAATTCGAAAGTTGAACCACTAGATTTAATAAAACAATATTCTGCAGATGTGGTAAGATATTGGGCTGCTTCTGGAAGACTAGGAACTGATATTACATTCAGTGAAGAAACTTTACTTCGAGGTAAAAAATTAGTTAATAAAATATGGAATGTTTCTAAATTTATTCAAATTCACCTTGAAGATTACCAAGATAAAGAATTTAGTGATTTTGAATATGTTGATAAATGGATATTAGGTAATTTTATAAAAATGGAAAAAGAATATTTAAAATATTTAGATAATTATGAAATAGGATTAGCTTTAAATATTTTAGAAAAGTTTTTCTGGAATTTTTGTGATAACTATATAGAAATAGTAAAACATAGATTGTATAGACCAGAGGAATTTGGTGAGAAAGCTAGATATTCTGGACAAAAAACAGTATATATGTTACTTTATAAATTGTTGCAAGATTTTAGTGTATTCTTCCCATTTATTACAGAAGAAATATATCAAGATATATATCATGATATGAAATCAGTACATATTACAGAAATTAAACCTTTAGATTACTCATTTGATAATGAATCATTAAATGGTGATTTGATGTGTGAAATAATAAGTGCTGTTAGAGGAGAAAAATCTAATAATAATCTATCGTTAAAAACAATTGTTAAAGAATTAAATATAGATTGTTCTGCTGATATAAAAGATGCTATAAATAAATCAGAAAAAGACTTTAAAGCGACATTATTTATAGAAAAATTAATTTTAAACGAAATTGAAAAGGATTATAAAATTAACAATATTGTTTTAGATACTGAAAATTTATAATGTATAGTTAAATAGTTATATTTTAGTTTTTGGGGTGTTTATAATGGACAATGTGACTTTAACTTTGAATATAGTAAATACCATAGAAAAAATCCAATTAAAGAATTTGAATTAAATCAAACAATGTGTTCTTTAATAGATAATGAAAGTAAAAATAATTTAAATTTAAACGCAACAGGATTTATGGAAAATAATATGACTTATGGAGATTTAATAATATCTTCAGATAAACTTGCTCAAGCATTACATAATATTGGTGTTAAAGATGGTGATAATGTTGCAATTCTAACTATAAGTATGTCTATTGTTCAACAATCATTGAGAGCTTTATCAAAATTAGGTGCAACTATGTCTTGGATAGATTTAAGATCCAAGGGTAAAGATTTAATAAAATATATAAATAATAGTAACTGTAAAACAATAATTGTTTTTGAAGATTTAGTACTTTTAATAGAATATATTATTGATGAAACAGATGTAAAAAAAGTTATTGTAAGTTCTCCTAAAGATTATTTATCTCCAATGGTAAAAGTATTAGCAATATTAAAAGATAAAAAAGAAGGTAAAACAATTACAATTCCAAATGACAAACAAGATTTTAGATTATTAGAAAATATGGGAAATGAAATTGTAGAAAATATGAAAGAAAAAAAAGTTAGTAAAGAAAAAGTATTAAAATACAAAAGTTTACATAATTATCCAAAAAATGATGTAAAAACAACGATTTTGTTGTTTTTCAGAGTATTGAACTTTGTCAACACTCTGAAAAAAGAAATATTTTAAGTATTTCTTTTTTCATAATTTATTAAATATCGCATATATTAATTAAGGATTAAACATTTTTTTGACAAATTTTTATAAAGATATTGACAACAAAACATATTTTTGTTATATTAGCAATGTTTGAATTTATTGGACTTATTTTATATAGGTCTAATAAAAATTTAGAAAAATGATACACCAGGATGTGTGTATAGAAAGGAGCAGTTATGCCAACAATTAATCAACTTGTAAGAAAGAAAAGAACTGATAAAACAAGAAAGAGTAAATCACCAGTATTAGGAGTAAGATTAAATACTATTGAAAAAACTACATCTAATGTACCAGCACCTCAAAAAAGAGGAGTATGTGTTCGTGTAGGAACTAAAACACCAAAAAAGCCAAACTCAGCTTTAAGAAAATATGCTCGTGTTAGACTATCTAATGGTAAAGAAGTAGATTGTTATATTCCAGGTGAAGGACATAATTTACAAGAACATAGTGTTGTATTAATTCGTGGAGGTCGTGTTAAAGACTTAATCGGAGTTAGATATCATATTGTTCGTGGAACTATGGATACTCAAGGAGTTAAAGATCGTAAACAAGGTCGTAGTAAATACGGAACTAAAAAAGGAAAATAAAATAATTCAACAAAATAATAAAGGAGGAAAAATACAATGCGTAAGAAACAAGCAGTAAAAAAAGATGTTCTACCAGATCCAATATATAATTCTAAAGTTGTTACTAAGTTAATAAACAGTATTATGTTAGATGGTAAAAAAGGAACAGCACAAAAAATATTATATGATGCATTTGAAATGGTTAAAGAAAAAACTGGTAAAGAACCAATGGAAGTATTTAATCAAGC
>ULTC01041363.1_pt1 | contig 11163 bp, 12 predicted proteins | sample 1957091 | NCBI WGS metagenome assembly ULTC01 (sample SAMEA4835720, study PRJEB28245) | human gut metagenome | biome: gut microbiome; material: fecal sample | place: Denmark | collected 2008 | reverse complement strand
GGTCTTATTTGTTGTTGGCTTTTGTGGTTCTGGTTGTGGTGTGGCAGACTGTTCTTTTTTATCGGTTTCTGCTTTTGATTCTGCAGGTGGTGTATCAGTAAAGAATCCTGCAGCGACTTCTACATTACTTGCTAAGTCAACATTTTTGGGTAATTTCTTTCCTGCCATTGGATAATCCTTTCATGATATTTTTGGTTTTATAATGGTTTTATAATGCTATAAAACCATTATTATACTATTACAAATTGCTTGTAAGTTCTTTTGCAAATTCAAGATAATCTTTTACAGCGGAGCAGGAAGCATCCCATTCAATGATAGGTTCCTGTTGGCTCTGTGCTTCTTTTACCTTAACTGTTTCTCGGATTTTGCTGTCGAATACCTTTGTATTCAGTTTTACGGACATTTTTTCAAGTCCGCTTAGGACTGCATTATTGATATTGGCTCTTGAACTGTATTTGATTAAGAGAATACCTGCAATTTCAAGTTCTTTATTGGAGTGCTTGCGTACGCTTTCGATTGTGTTGGATAACTGCTCCAACCCAATCATGGCAAGATAGCTACACTCTGTAGGAATTATTATTTTTGTACTGGCTGTAAGGCTCATGATATTCAATAGTCCGAGTGATGGCGGTGTATCAATCAATATCACATCATAATTTGCTTTTTCAATCCGTTCTTTCAGAAGATATTCCCTGCCAAGATGATTAAATTCTGTATCAGCATAGGCAAGCAGAAGAGAACCTGCAATTATGTCATAATATTTTGATTTTACGATACATTCATCAAGTGTACTTTCTTCTTTCAGAAGAGTATATAGGTTGTGTTCCTGACATTCCATGAGGTTCACGCCAGATACAGTTGTAAGGTTGCATTGTGGGTCAGTATCAATGCAGAGTACCTTTTTTCCGTATTCTCTGCTTAATATTTCGCCTAACATTTGTACTGTGGTGGTTTTTCCACAGCCACCTTTTGTAATGTTTACAGAAATAATTTCCAATATTTTTACCTCCATGAAAAATTGGGGTATTATACCATTATAAAACCTTTATTAAACCATTATAATACCATTAAAATAATGGTATTATACCCCTTTAATAAGGTTATTATATCACTTATATTTGCTAATTACAAGTGCTAAAATATGAAAATGTAACTTTAGAGTGATAATTTGTTCTTGATTTTAGAACGGAGATTATGTAGAATATATGTTGTAAAGGCTGAGAGCAAAAAAAAGAAGCTATTGGTGTAGCTTCTTTTTCAATAATTTGTTTAATTTCAGCTTTTTCAAGAGAATTGGCGTTCTCTTGAATATTGACTCAACCACGAATCACAATCATAAAGCTGTTGCAGTCCGTTTGACTGCTTATTTCTGTATTCTTATTATATGTGTTTTTTGTATCTGTGTCAACCCACTAGATATAGGAAATACAAGGGTTTCAAGCCAAAATAAGGCGGTTTTCCCTAGGGAATATGGAAGTATGTGTGTGATTGTGGCTGTCGTATACATACTTTTTTTAATGCCAATCCGGCTCCTTGGAAATAGGAGAGGGCGTTATATCGGCTAACACTAATTCGCTTGTATAATCGCTATCTGCAAAGCCTAGGCAGTATAAATATAGATGGGAGTGTTGCGAGCTTAACAAGAAAATCGCAGGGTTACATCTTATAACCAAGTTTCCATAGGATGTATGACCATAGGGGAAAAAAGCCGTTTCATATCCTCATTGGAGCAGGGATGTTCCACCCGAACAGAAAGGGAAGCCTAAAGGCTTGTTATAAGTCCAAGGTTAAAGAGTTAAGGCGGGGGCGCACATTTGCAGCGTAAAGCTGCAGGCTACCTCTGGGACAAGTTAGTGTTCTTTCAGAGGGATACACGCAACAGATAGAAATGTCTGGTAGTTGGAGTAATTATTGGAGCTGCGGGAACTATTAAAGCGTGGTGGTATATTTACGGATAGCCACAGTCGGGAAACAGAAATACGGATACCTCATGAAAAAGGGATTGTAGTATTTGGGTGCACTTATCTGCAGATGTTCTGCAGGAAAAGTGCACCCAAAAGCCGTTGCCTAATCCCCTAGAATTGTATTGGGGGTAGTGGCAAAGTCAAGGTTTTTCTAAAAAATATAAAGAAAATAAGGCTTTCAGCATGAGCAGTAGTAGTGTGGTAAGGGTGGGTAAGTGATAGGTTCATGGAGTTGTGGGTAACTGTGCTATCCATGAGCTTTGCATGGTCTTTTCCTTCGGCTTATCAATGGTGGAATATCACTTATCCATGCTTTCCACACTTTTATAATAGTATTATAAGGTTATTAAACCATTATAAAAAGGGTATAAAACCATTACGGAATTATACACCCTTTGTTATTATGCAGTTTCAAGAAGTTTACAGTTGATGTATTCTTTATCCATGCTGATAATTTTAAGTTTTGAGCTGTGCATGACATCTACTTCATAGTATCCTTGTTCTTCGTTTACATTTCCCATATATACACATTTAGTTCCTGCAGGCACATAAATCCTTAATTTGATTTCAGAGTTGAGTTCATGACCTTTTACAAGGCTTGTTGCAAGGAATCCTTTTTCGTATAGGTCGCAGTCAGTCATATTCTTTGCATTTTCTTTCATCAGGTTATATACATAATCGCATACGCCACGATACAGAACCAAGTCTGTATCTGTGGTATGTAGTGCTACCATGTCGGCTATCTGCAGGTCAATGTTGTCTGCTCTGTCTTGCCGGAATCGTTCATTTACAGATTCTCCTGAATGTGCAAGGCAGTATTCCATTGTATAGTGGTTTGTGTCAATCATTCGCTGTGGTTCTGGATTGATATGTGTGTGTGCGTATTCGATAGCTTCATCTTTATCAGGTGCCAGTTCATCCCAATCGGCACCGATATGCTTAAATTTATCTTTGATACGATAAAATGCTTTATTTCCCATAATGATTACCTCTTTCTAATCTTTGTAACAGTTCAATTTGGTTGCTTCGCAATATTTACCTTTAAAGTAAATTATCATCTTGTTGTTGGCGGATAAATCGCCAAAGTATTCAGGTTCAAATACTTTTTCTGTCGCTTCCTGAACGGAGCGACCAGTTGTATTATTCTGTGAATTGGTTTCGGAGTTGCTGATTTTCAGTACTTTCTTTTTTCCGAATGTGTCAGAGAATATCTTAGAAGAATTGATGTCATTGCTTCCAAGTATTATCTGATAATTACAGTTACCAAGAATTGAGCGTGCTCCTGTTGGTTGGTATCTGTATTCGAGCTGTGACAAGTTCTGCTGTATTACCATGCATATTACGGACTTGCTGCGGAGCGTAGACAGATTGGAGTTAATCAGCTTGTATGAGAATGTAAGCTGTGGGAACTCGTCCAGTAACATAAGTATAGGTCTGTTTTTTACTCCTGTGGAGCTGTCCGGTCTTTTTGTAAATGCTGTACTCATACTTTGAATGAGTAGCGTAAATAATGGAGCGTATGCGTCCAAGTGTTCCTGACTAATCTGCAGATAAAGGTCTGTTCCCTGCTCTAAAGTTTTGATTGAAATACAGTTGCCATTCTTAGATAATAATTCATCTAATATCGGATTTGAAAAATGCACAAGTGCTGTTGTAAGTGCGTCATAGGCAGAAGATACATTCTTTTCAGAGTTGCCATAGAAACTTGCGAGAAGCTCTTTAGCAGGTTCACAGTCACTTTCTATGGCTTTTGTTACCCAGTCAAATACATTTCCCTGCAGGATGGAGTGTATCACATCCGGAAAACTTGCGTTTGGATTGCTATGCAGTATCAGATGAGTGATACCTTGAAACATCTTCCTTGCCCTTGTAGAGAAGTAGTTTCCGTCCGATCCGCCCTCATCTGCGATGAGAACGGTTGCGACGGATTCAAGAAACAACTTTTTGTCTGTATCGTCCATCTGCCCCAGTTCTGCGAATGGGTCAAATCTTACGCTGTCTTTTAATGCTGTAGGACTGTCAGGACAGAATCTAACGATTTTTCTTTTGGTATGCTTTGACACATAATTATATAAATCGCCCTTTACATCTACTGCAAGTACGCTTCCCTGAAAGCTCATTGCATTTATGATAGCAATTCCACTTGTCTTTCCGGAACCCGGAGGACCGAATATGGCAATGTTACATTCTGAATTAGATGGTATCTGTATGAGCTTACCTTTATCCGTTCCGAATATAATTCCTTTTGAATTTCTCCAAGGTACTTTTTCAAAAGTGGAAGTATCAAGTTTGTGTGGCTCTGCGTTCTGGAAGTATTCCACTAGTTCGTGATAACTTCTTTTATATTTACTGTTGTCTGCTCCGTAGGTTCTTCCGGTTAGGTATCTGTAACGCTTATCTCTGCAGATAGTAAATACTATCATGAACCATATAGCAGCCAGTCCGATAGGTACTGCCATTTTGTAGATGTTATATAATGGGTGTCGTTCTGTGAGCTTCATATATTCACACGAAATTTCAAAAATATAATCGTTGGCGTATGCCAGTATGATTGCTAAAATTGCAAATGGTATCATGCAGTAATATTTTACTGTGTACCACAAACCATATTTTTTTATCATAGGCTTATTTCCTCCACATATTCTTTTGATTTATTGAGGGCATCCTTGCCCCAGTTTTCGGTTGCTTTTATTGCAGATAATGTTACCTGCTCCGTAATTCTGCGTAGCTCCTGAAATTCCTTTTCTGTGGTATCAGTCGAACCATCCGTAGATGATTCGACCATGCTTTCAAGTTTATGCTCTGCATTGAGTACGGATTGTATTGTGTTGTCTACCATAATTTTTCTTCCTCTACTGTGTGTTCTTTATTAGCTGTATTGCCCCATCCTGATGTAGAACCCCATCCGGAATCTGCACCCCAAGTATGCTCTTTTGGCGTGGCAGATACAGTCGGTTTCTTTGCTTCCAATTCTGTGACTTTCTGGCGTTCCTGCTGTAGTTCAAGGTCTTTGGTTTTTAATGATTCCTGCAGGGTCTTAATCTGCTCCTGCATTTTTTGATTTTCTCTTGCAGTCTGGCTTATTTCCTGCTCTTTTGCTGCAATGACATTCTGTGCATTGGAAAGCTGTCTTTCTTTTTCAAAAATTATCTGCTGTGCTGCTTGTCTTAATTTCTGATTTTCAAGGTATTTCTCCTGTAGCTTTGCTTGCAGTTCAGCTTTTTCTTTATCTGCTGTTACTGTGTCAGTTTTGCTTTTTAATTCAGATTGCAGATTACTAATCTGATGTTCCTTTTTATTTACCTTATTATTAAGGTTGAAAATGTTGTGTTTCTGTTCTGCATTAGCTGTTGTCAGCACATCTACTTTTTGGCTTAATTCAACATTTTTCGACAATATATTTGCAAGTTCATCTACTGTAAGAGTATGGTCTATTACCACACCTGTTTTATTTGTAATTTCTTTTAGCTGTTTTACAGTAAGTGGAACGGCTTTTCCGTCACCGGATTTTTTCTGATATACAGTAGCTTTTATACCTGCTTTGTCAAGCGTGGCTTGCATGGATGGGTGCATATCTCGGAGAATGGCTCTTTTGGTTAAGGCATCCGCATTTAATCTGTATTCAAAATCTGGATGTTTTTCTCTGGCAGGAACTGCAGGAACATAAGCTATATGAAGATGTTCTTTAGATATATCTTTCAGTCCGTTTTCAGTTTCTACCCACTTGTGTTCATCTTTATGGATTTCAGCGACAAAAACACAATCTTTTCCTGCAGGTAAATAATTATCACAGTACCAGTCAAATGCTGTCTGAAAAAATGTTTCGTGTTGCTCTGGCGGACAGTCGCTTGGACATTGAATTACAAGCTCTACTGCGTGTACCAGATTCTTACGATTATACTTAAAGATTTTATTCTCAAAATCCTTTCTGTATTGGTTTACTTCTTTGGCTGTTTTTCCTCTGTCTATCAGGCTGTAATTTTTATGTGACAGTTCAGTATCTATGGATTCATTTCCGTATGATTTTCCTTGTGGAAGCTGTCGTAAATCATGCTTGATATGTGCGAGAATTTCGGTGCCACCATATTTGGTTAATTCCATAAGTCTGTACCTCGCTATTATTATTCTGTTGTAGTTACATAATATAGGTAAGTCTGCAAGAAGAAATATTGCGGATTTCATCTGCGTACTCTGTCTGATCTTACACTTCGCTGCCACTTGTGTAAGGTAGCCAGAGTGATTGATGAAGTTTGCTGTAAAGGTCGTATCATTCTGCATGGCTTAGCCTGCAGATGTACTCCCAATACAGCAAAGCAACATTTATTCTCTCCGACTTCCCTATACAAATTAGGGGAAGCAAGTTCCCCCTGCGTCCTGCGTCCTTGCCCCTGCGGGGTAATTTGTTCTTATTGGGAACACCTTGCAGGTTTTCCCAAGCGAAGCACTAACCCTTTCCGCCTGTTGCTCCATTCCGATATGTACCAACTCATTCGCCATTATTTTTGTAAGCAGAGCTTCCAAAGAATCAGGCTCATTCCTTGGCACATATCTTCATTACACAACAGCAGGAAGTTGCACTTCCTACGATAAAAAGTCATTCCCTGCGGTCATGAATTTTTATCTACCATTGCTCATTTCTTCGTGGCTTCGAGCCATTCAGAAATGAAAGGGAAGCTGCGCCCCCTTACGATAACAACCAAGATCCTGCGGATTGGTTGTTATCTATCCCCTGCATGGTTTACGCTTCATTATTTTCTGTACGCTTTTTAATGAAGTAATCCAGACTGGATTCAGTACAGAAAACATTCAGAAAATTTGCATAATCTTCTTGGGTTTTAAGACCAAAATGTGTTGCGATTTTCTTACAAAATTCACTTGAAATGTCATTGCCATTTTCAAGGATTTTGTGTATCTTTTTTGCTTCGATTCCGAACTCATTTTTTACTGCTTTTTCAAACAGTTTCTGCAGTTCTTCTAACTGACTGCAACGAGCTTCCATCTCTGCTATCTGTTCTTGGATTGTCTTTGCCATAATATGATATTCCTCCGCTTTCTTTTAATATGGAACAGGGGCATTTCTGCCCCGTATTCCGTTCGGCAGGTGGTTGATATTGTGACTGCCTTTTATACCCTTTTCAGAACGCCAATTCTGTGAAAAAAGGTGCAATTATCCTACGGATATTATTGCCGTATTCAGTCTTGTTTTGCGTGTGGAATAAATAAGAATTGATTGAAAAAATCAAGAAAATTTGATATGATAATGTCTGCGAAAACATATTACAATCAAATATTTGATTTGTAATCCGGCTACAGATGCTACCAACATCTGTAGCCTTTTTCTTATATTCCAATATTTCATAATTATTTCTTTTCGCCGATGGCTTCAACGATAAACTGATTTTCCATCATCTGCAATAATCTTATTGCAATGAAAGGGTCAATGTTTCCGAGTGGCTTTTCACAATAAACAACGGAACTGATAAGGTTGTATGCTTCGTTCCAATCCCAGAGTACATCCCAGTGGTCAAGAACATCTCTTCCAAGGCTTCCTAATCCAATATGAAAATCGTTATAATCAGAGTCGATTTCTTTAAGCTTTGTTCTGACAATTTCCATGTTGCCTTTTACATATTCATTCAAGTTATCCATTGAAGTTCCGCCACTCCAAGGACCAGTGTTATAATGACTGATAACATCCCTCAAAACATTTACATTTTTAATATGATGATTTCTTTTGAGCCATTCAACACCTCGTCCGATTGTTGAGCGAGTATGATATTGAATTTCATCTTCTCCAGTTGCAATGATTAACTTATTACCAGTCCAGTCTTTTGCACCATCAGTAATAAAATCTAATAAATACAATGCTTCTACACGAAGCTGACTGTAAACTGGCAGAGTTTCGTCTACTACTGCATTGCTGATATAACCTGATACATTTTCTTCTTTTTCACGAAGATAAGAAAGAATTGTTTCGGCTCTTTTATCTGTTGAGAATAAACGCTTTGCCATAATTGATTACTTCCTTTCTACAGAGTAGTATATAATTATGCTATATACTCTAGGTATATACTACCATTATATACCAACATAGTCAACAAAAATTAAAAAATTTTCTAAGATTTTTTATAACACCATTCCAAGCACCGCCACTTCTGGCGTTGGTCTCCCCGAAATCCTGCGACCACTTGCCCCTGACATCCATTTTCTTTGGAAAATGAATGTCTTAATGCGGGGCAGAAAGCGGATATATTATAATCCCCTTTGCCAATCGGTTCCCCAGGGAACCACTTTTTTCTTCGGTGTCCATTGCTTCTTATTTCTGCTTCCTATATGTACTCCGTTCCTTGCTTATCGGTTTGCTACTGTGAATCGTAACAGCTTCCGATCCGAATACAAGGGGCGTTCCTTAATGCTCCCTCACTTCGTTCAGTCCGCTTACCACTTAAACCCTTGTATTTGGATTGAAAGCCGTTCCTGTAGATTCACGCAAACCCGATAGATAAGCAAGGAACTCAGAAAGTACATAAACATAGAAATGAAAAATCAGGATGAAGCAATACACCTACGAAAAAAAGAAACGCTTCCCTCCAGAAAAAGCTTCAGAATCTTGAAAGTACATATTTTGGGCTTTGGCGAGCCGACATTTCAACCACAAATTTACGATTATAAAGGAGATTAAAACCATGACAAGAGAAATGATTATTACAGAACTTAATAACAGAGGATACAACGCAGATTCACAGAACAGCATAAAAAATGGTGTGGTGCTTGAGGGTATCGAAAGTTATTTATATATCCGAGGGGATGCAGATAAAGACGGATACTATTCTGCTAAGATTTCAAGAGCCATTTTAGAAAATGCCAATATTTCAGAGAGTGAAGCATGGGAAAAGGCAGAAGAACACACCAACGCAGAAACAACCATAACATCTATGGCGAAAGTTATGTGTGCAATGATGAATATGGAATATTGGGAAGAAATGGAAGATATGACACCGCTGTATGTAATTACCAATAAAAGTAAGGTAAAGGGAGCTAGTGCAATTCTGAATAAAAAGGCACTTGCAGAGTTTGGAAAGAAGCACAACACAGATAAAATTGTTGTTTTGCCGTCATCAGTCCATGAAATGCTTTTAGTATCTTATACAGAAGAAATTGACATTGATACATTTTCTGAAATGGTGGAAGAAGTAAACAATGCTGAAGTAGACCCAACAGAGCGACTGACGGACAGAGCATATATCATAACACTTTAATTTTGAATTTTTCAGAGTGTGGGGAGCAATCCCCACACAGAAAGGAGCATATAAAATGACTAACGCACAGATTATTTTTAATGAAAGTGTTGAGTTAATGGAAAATGGCATAATTGGGAATACTGGCAGAAAAATAATTGTAGAAAATGAGGACGGAGAAAAGAAAGAAATGCTAGAGCCTGAAAGCATACACACATACGCAGGATGGAAAGCAATAGGCAGACAAGTCAAAAAAGGCGAAAAGTGTATTGCTACTTTTATGATATGGAAGCACACCACAAAGAAAAAGAAATCAGAATCAGAGGACGAACAAGAAAAAATGTTTATGACGAAAGCGTTTTTCTTTCGAGAGTGCCAGACAGAAGAAATTGCAAAATAAAATTTATAGAGGGAGCTGCGGATAGTAGCTCTCTTTAGCACTGGGGGAACCTTGCACCGACCGTCCCACAGACCCCATCCCGATGGGCGGTCGTTACTGTATAGCCTGGGCGGTAAGTATTGGCAGCTTATAGGTTCAAGGAGAAATCCACGAAAAAAGCCATATTTCCCAATAGGTAATATGGCTTTAATGGATATGTATTTATTCTTCATAATGATATTTGCAAGAATAGATAATCAGATTCTGGTTGCTATCCATGTTATATACTAAGCGGTGCTCATCTGTGATTCGTCTGCTACATGCTTTTCGATATTTCAGAGGTTCAGGTTTGCCTTTGCCTTTTAATAGTCCGTTGCGGTCTATATCTTTAACAAGGTCATTTATGCGTTTTAGCATCTTTTTATCTTCCAGCAGCCAACTGTTATATTGTTCCCATGCAGTTGGTGTAAATACAACATTCATTTATTCGTAAGCCTCCAATTCTGTAATGGTTTTCATAATAAAACCACCTGCAGCGGCTTCTTCCATAGATTTGTCGAGCATTGCAAGATATTCTGCATTTCTTTTTGCCTTCATCATATCATTGTATTCGGCTTCGGACATCATCACAATATTTTCGTTCTTTGGTCTGGAAACTATTAATGTTTCTCCATTGAAAACTTTATCGCATAAGGCTTTGAAGTTATCTCTAACGTCCATACTCTTTACAGCTAACATATATATCACTCCTTTTCGTATGAAAAAACGTAATATTTTTCGTACTTTTATTATATGCTATTATTATACGTAAGTCAATCTATTTTATTCACATGAAATAATATCAATATATTTTTTTAATGTATTTCTACTTATATTGTATTTTTTCATCAAATCAATTTGTTTTATGCTTCTGTCGGTTTGAAACTGTTTTATATCATGCTTTAATTCTGGGGTCATTTTATCGAGCTGTCCTGTTTTTCGTCCGCTTTTCTTATTGCTTGCAGCGATTCCGTCCTTGATCGACTTGGAAATATATAATCGTTGCTTCTCTCCTCTATCCAGTTCAACAATGATAAGTAGCTTGATTATGTTTTCCATTGCTGTTTTAGTGACTATATCCTGCTTTGATGCAGTCTGCATCATCTGGCGGATATAGTCAGTTGATACAGTCGGATTATCGAGAAATACCATATTGATTCCATGATTTATCCAGTCCATATATTTCTTATATCCGTTTTCTGCTTCTCTTGTAAATCGGGATAAATCCTTGAATACAACTGTATCTCCTGATTGTAGAATTTTGTCGAGTTTTAGAAATTGTGGTCTGTCGGCAAAGTTCTTTGCCGACATTTTCTCTGTAAATTCGACAACATATTCTATATTATGGTCTGTAGCATATTTTTCCAATGATTTTATCTGTCGGTTGAAGTTCTGGCGTTCTGTATCCGTAGATATACGCTTGTAGCTGTAATAATTTCCCATAATGATATGCTCCTTTGTGTCAAATTAACTATAGTTATCTTGATATAAAATAATAGTGTCAGAATAACCTTTTGTAAAGGTATTCTGACACTATTATTTA
>ULTC01040393.1_pt1 | contig 11211 bp, 10 predicted proteins | sample 1957091 | NCBI WGS metagenome assembly ULTC01 (sample SAMEA4835720, study PRJEB28245) | human gut metagenome | biome: gut microbiome; material: fecal sample | place: Denmark | collected 2008 | reverse complement strand
GAGAAAGATGTAAAAAGACATGAGGAAGATGTAAAAAAACAACAACAAGATGTTAAGAAGCAAGAAGAAAACATTAGAAAACAACAACAAGAAATTGAAAAACAGAAAGAAGATATTAGAAAACAAGAGGATGAAACAAGAAAAAAAGAATTGGATCAAGAAAAAAAGCAAAAGCTTGAAATTGCTAAAAATTTGTTGAAGGAAAATATAGACATAGATATTATTTTAAAAGTAACATCTTTAAAAAAAGAAGATATAAAAGACTTAAATTTTTAAGTCTTTTTCGGTATAAAAAGAAAACTTATGAGGATAATAATATAAATAAATTATTATAAATAGGTTGTTTTATAAAGAAATTAAAATAAAATAGTTGAAATATGGTTATAAATTTGTTATAATTAGCATGTAATAAAAAGAAAGGAGATGGAATTTGTTCCATCTTTTATATTTATATGGAGGTGTTTATTATAAAAAATATTAAATTATTAATTGAAGAACCACTTAATAAAATAGGGTTAACTGTATATGAAATAAAGTATCAAAAGGCAAAGCCTAATACTTTATTTATAACATTAGAGTCATTAAATAATGATGTTGTTGATCTTGATAAAGTAGTGGAAGCAACACACATTATATCACCAATAATTGATGAAAATGATGTAATAAAAGAACAATATGTATTAGATGTATCATCTAAGGAAAGAGGTAATTAAGATGAATGGTAAAGAATTTTTAAAAGCTGTTGATATGTTAGAAAAAGAAAAACATATTGATAGAAATTATATTTTTGAAAGTATGGAACAATCTTTAGCAAATGCTTATAAGAAACATTCTGGAGGAAAACAAAATGTAGATGTTAAAATTGATAAAGAAACAGGAGAAATAAAAATATATTCATATAAAATAGTAGTAGAAGAAATAAATGAAGAAGAAGATATTGATAGTCAAATTTTACTTAAAGATGCTTTAAAAATAGATAAAACAAAAAATGTTGGTGATAAAATATATGAAGAAGTAGATCCAGGAGATTTTGGTCGTGTAGCAACTTCAAGTGCTAAACAATTATTAATTCAAAAGATTCGCGAAGCAGAAAGAAACAGTATTATTGATGAGTTTTCAAATAAAGAAGGAGAAATAATTTCAGGTGTATGTGATTTAGAAGATGAAGGAAATTATTATATTAATTTAGGAAGGGTAAATGGTATTTTACCAAAATCTGAATTAATTGGGGATGAAAAACTTGAAATGGGTAGTGTTGTTAAAGCATATGTAACAAAAGTCGAATTAGATTCAAAAGGAACACTTATTAAATTATCAAGAAAGCATTATAATTTTGTAAAAAGATTATTTGAACTTGAAATACCAGAACTTGCAGATGGTTCTATTATGATTTATAGTGTTGCTCGTGAACCAGGAGTAAGAAGTAAAGTTGCAGTTTATAGTAGTTATGCTAATATAGATCCAATTGGATGCTGTATTGGAGAAAAAGGTAAAAGAATTAGTAACATAATAAAAGAACTTAATGGTGAAAAACTTGATATAGTAAAATATGATGAAGATAAAGAAAAATTTATAACAAATGCATTAAGCCCTGCTAAAAATATAAAAGTGTTTATCCTTGATTCTAATAAACAAGAAGCATTAGCAATTGCAGATGGTGAAGATTTTTCACTTGCTTTAGGTAAAAAAGGCCAAAATGTTAGGCTTGCTTCACGTTTAACAAGATTTAAAATTGATGTTAAAACAACAGAACAAGCTAAAGAAATGGGTATTAGTATTAAGTAGGAGTTTTTATGAAAGTAAAAAAAGTACCACAAAGAACATGTGTTGTATCACATGAAAAATGTGATAAAAAAGATTTAATAAGAATAGTTAAAACACCACTTAATGAAATAGTTATAGATTTAACAGGGAAAGTTAATGGTCGTGGAGCTTATTTAAAAAAAGATCTTGAAGTAATAGAAAAAGCAAGAAAATCAAAAGTTTTAGAACGTCATTTAGAAATGGAAATAAAGGATGAACTATATGATAATTTAAAAGAAATAATAAAATAAAAAAGGAGGTTAGATTATAATGATGAGTGTATTAGAATATGCAAATGATGTTAATCTTACTGTAGACCAAATAATAAAAATATGTAATTCTTTAAATATAAAAGTAAATAATGAAGATGATTTACTTACTGAAGAAGATATTATTTTATTAGATAATGAAACATCTTCTTTTGAAGAAATAAAAGAAGAAATTGAAGAAGAAGTAGAAGAGGAAGAAGAATTAAATAAAGAGATAATAAAAAAACTTGATGTAAGTGATTCAAAAGATAAAATGAAACCAAAACAAGCTTCTAAAAAAGTAACTCGTGATGATTCAAAATATCTTAAAGAAAAAAAAGAAATGTATAAACATAAAGAAAAACTATCAAGTAATAAAAACATTAATGATACAAATATAATTGTATATAAAAATCAAATGACTGTTAAAGATTTGGCAGAAGAATTAAATGTAAATACTAATGAAATAATTAAAAAGTTATTTGATTTAGGGATGATTGTTAATATTAATCAAAGTTTAGATTATGAAACAGCAGAACTTATTGTAATGGATTATAATAAGAAGTTAAAAAACGAAGAAAAAACAGATATTATAAATTTTGAAGAATATGAAATAATTGATAAAGAAGAAGATTTAGAACCACGTCCTCCAGTTGTTACAATTATGGGACATGTCGATCATGGAAAAACTTCACTTCTTGATGCGATTAGAAATACAAATGTAGTAGATAAAGAAGCTGGAGGAATTACACAAAGTATTGGAGCATATCAAGTTAAAGTTCGTGATAAATTAATAACATTTATAGACACTCCAGGACATGAAGCATTTACAGCAATGAGGGCTAGAGGAGCAAGTGTTACAGATATAGTAATTATAATTGTAAGCGCAGTTGATGGTATTAAACCTCAAACAGTTGAAGCAATAGATCATGCTAAAGCAGCTAATGTGCCTATAATTGTAGCTATTAATAAGATGGATTTACCTGGTGCTAATCCTGAGCGTGTTTTACAAGCATTAACTGAATATGGACTTACACCAGAAGACTGGGGAGGAGATACTTTAGTTAATAAAATAAGTGCTAAAACTAAAGAAGGTATTGATGAACTTTTAGATAATATCTTATTAATCGCTGAACTTAAAAATTTAAGAGCTAATAAAAATCGTTATGCAACAGGAACAGTAATTGAAGCAAGACTTGATAAAAATATTGGTGCTGTTTGTTCTATACTAATTCAAAATGGTACATTAAGATTAGGAGATCCTATTGTGGTTGGTAATTTCTATGGAAAAGTTAGAACTTTAAAAAATGATCGCGGTGAAAATATTTTAAGTGCAGCACCATCAACTCCTGTAGAAATAACAGGTCTTAATGATTTACCTGTTTCAGGTGACAAATTTATGGCTTTTGAAACAGAAAAAGAAGCAAGAAAAGTATCCGAAGAAAGAACTTTAAGACATAAAGAAGCTAATACAAATAGAAATGGAATGACTCTAGATGATTTGTTTAGTAAAGTAAAAGATGGTACTAAAAAAATTAATATTGTTTTAAAAACAGATGTAAAAGGTAGTGAAGAAGCAATAAAAGCATCTCTTCAAAAATTAAACATCGAAGGTGTTAGCATTGATGTTATAAGAAGTGGTGTTGGAACTATAACAGAAAGTGATATTGTCTTAGCAAGCGCTAGTAATGCTTTAATTTATGGCTTTAATGTAAGACCTAATAATAAAACAATGGATGTTGCTAAACAATATGGTGTTGAAATAAGACTTCATAACATTATTTATAAGATGCTTGAAGAATTAGAACAAGCTATTAAAGGAATGCTAGATCCTGAATATGAAGAAAAAGTAACTGGAGAAATTGAAGTTAGACAAATCTTTAAATTCTCTAAAGTTGGAGTAATTGCAGGAAGTCATGTTACTGATGGTGTTATTAAAGCTAATTCTAAAGCTAGACTTATTCGTGATGGTATTGTTATATATGATGGTAAAATAGCATCCCTTCAAAGAGAAAAAGATAAAGTAAATGAAGTTAAAAAAGGTATGGATTGTGGTGTTACTTTAGAAAACTTTATGGATATAAAAGAAAATGATATCATAGAAACTTATGAAATGGTGGAAATAAAAAGATGAGTATAAAAACAGAAAGAATAGGTAGTAACTTTGTTAAAGAAATAAGTTATATCTTAATGGAAGAAATAAAAGATCCTAATATAAAATTTGTTACTATAACATCATGTGATGTAACAAATGATTTAAGTTATGCTAAAGTATATTTTACTGTTTTAGATGATAGTAAAAAAGAAGAGGTATTAAAGAGTTTAAATAAAGCTGCTAATTTTATAGAAATAAGTTTATCTAAAAAAATAGATATAAGAAAAATGCCACAAATAAGTTTTCATTATGATAATTCATATGAATATGGGAAAAACATTGAAGAAAAAATAAAAGAAATACATGCTAAAGAAAATAAGTAAAAATTATAGACTTATTTTCTTTTTTGTTATAAACTTAAATCATAGGGAGGTTATTTTTTATGGCAAAATGGGATAAAGAATATATAAAATTATGTAAAAAAATATTAGAAGAAGGCACTTTAGTTCAAAATAGAACAGGTACTGATTCTATTAAAATACCGGGTTATTTTTTGGAGTTTGACCTTCAAAAAGAGTTTCCAGTATTAACAACTAAAAAACTATATTTTAAAAATGCTATAACAGAGATACTATGGATTTACCAAGCTAAATCAAATGATGTAAGATGGCTTAAAGAAAGAGGAAATCATATTTGGGATGAATGGGAAATAGATGATGATGGTATTTGGCATGCTACCCAGATGCTTCCAAATAAAGAAGGCGTTTTAGAAAAAGTAAAGGTAGAGAAAAAGTTTGATAAAAAATATGCTAACACAATAGGTACTGCTTATGGTTATATCGTTAATAAATATAACTTAACAGATAAAATAATAAATACTATTAAAACCAATCCAAGAGATAGAAGAATAGTAATATCACTATGGCAAGATAAATATTTAGAAACAGCTGTTTTACCATCATGTGTTTGGTCAACAGAATGGGATGTAACAGGAGAATATATAAATCTTTTCGTTCATCAAAGAAGCTGTGATGTGCCACTTGGACTTCCATTTAATGTAACACAGTATGCCACATTCTTATCATTAATAGCACAGGTTACAAACTATAAACCAGGTAAAATATATTGGTCTATAAAAGATGCCCATATATACGTAAATCAGGTAGAAGGCATAAAAGAACAAATAAAAAGATATGAAACAAATCCTGATATAAAAGCTCCAACACTTTGGCTTAATAAAGAAATAAAAGATTTTTATAAATTTGATAATTCAAGAGAGTTAAAAGATATAAAAATAAAAAACTATGAATCTTTAGGACCAATAAAATTTGAAATTTCACAGTAGGGAGGTAATTTATGGAACTTAAAATGATCGCTGCAGTAGGAAAAAATAATGAATTAGGAAAAAATAATGATCTTATTTGGCCTATTAAAGAAGACTTAAAATTTTTCAAAAAAGTAACAACAGGTCATACCGTAGTAATGGGAGCAAACACTTTTTTCTCTCTTCCTAAGGTATTACCAAATAGAACTAATATTGTTTTATCACAAGATGATATAGATGTACCTGAAGGTGTTATTTTATATCATGATTTAAATAAATTTCTTGAAGATTATAAAAATAAAGATGAAATAGTTTTTGTTATTGGAGGAGGTACAATATATCGTTTATTTATTGATAAAGTAAATGAAATATATTTAACAGAAATAGATGAAGAATGTAATGACGCTACAGTATATTTTCCAAAATTTAATAAAAACTTATATGACAAAGAAATATTAAGTGAAAATAAAGAAAATGATATAAATTATAAACATGTACTTTACAGGAGAAAATAAAATGGGAAAACTTATTTTAATCGAAGGAACAGACTGTTCAGGCAAAGAAACACAAAGTAAATCATTAAAAGAAAAAATAGAAAAAGATAATAAAACATGTGTATATTTTTCTTTTCCTAATTATAATTCTCCAACAGGTAAAATAGTGGGAGGTCCTTATCTTGGTAAAGAAGAAATATGTAAATCATATTTTACTGAAGGGGCTGTTAACGTTGATCCTAAAGTTTCTTGTTTATATTTTGCAGCAGATAGATTATATAATTTGGAATCTTTAAAAAATTTAGTTGATTCTTATGATTATGTAATCTTGGATAGATATACTTTTAGTAATATGGCTCATCAAGGTGGTAAAGAAGAAGACAAAAATAAAAGAAATGAAATATATGATTTTATATATGAACTTGAATTTAATTTATTAAAACTTATTAAACCTGATATAGTAGTTTTCTTACATATGCCTACTAAATATGCTTTAGAATTAAGAAAAAATAGAGCATCTTTAGACGAACATGAAAAAAGTATAAAACATTTAACTATGGCAGAAAATGCTTATCTTGAACTAAAAGATAAATATAATTTTAAATATATTTCTTGTGTTAAAGAAGATAAACTAAGAGATATTGAAGATATAAACGATGAATTATACGAATTAATAAGAAACATTTAAGTTTCTTTTTTTGTAACAAAATATATTTTTAATCATTTATTACTACAGGTGAAGTTTATGAATGGTTTAATTGGTAATACACCAATGATAAAAATAAAATATAAATATAAAGAAAAAGAAAATTTTATTTATGCTAAACTTGAATGGTTTAATTTAACTGGAAGTATAAAAGATAGATTAATTTATTATGTCCTTAATAAGAATAATTTAGAAAATATTACTACTTTAGTAGAAGCAACAAGCGGTAATACAGGAATAGCACTAGCAGCTCTTGGAAATTATTATAAGAAAAAAGTAGTTATTTTTATGCCTGATTTTGTAAGTGAAGAAAGAAAAATATTACTTAAAAGTTTTGGGGTTAAATTACATCTTATATCAAAAAAAGATGGTGGATTTGTAAAATGTGTAAAGCTTGCTAAAGAATATGCTAGAAAAAAAGATGTTTTATTAATAAATCAATTTTCAAATAAATTAAATATTGACACTCATTATAATACTACAGCAAAAGAAATATTAAATAAATTAAATAATATCGGAGGATTTGTAAGTGGGGTAGGAAGTGGAGGTACTTTAATGGGAGTAACAAATAGATTAAAAGAAGTTTTTCCTAATTTAAAAGTAGCACTTGTGGAGCCTAAAAATTCTGAAATTATTAATAAAAATAAAGTTAATTCACATAAAATTGAAGGTATTGCAGATGATTTTATTCCTGATAATTTTAACAAGGAAAATATAACAAATTACTATTCAATAAATGATAATGATGCAATTAACATGAGCAAGAAATTAGCTAAAGAATTAGGACTTGGTGTTGGTATATCAAGTGGAGCTAATTTCTTAGGGAGCGTTTTATTAAATGAAGATGTAAATAATGTTGTAACAATATTTTCTGATGATAATAAAAAATATTTATCTATTTTAAAAGATGATGTTTTTATAAAGCAAGATTATATATCAAATGACATAAAACTTTTAGGTTATGAAGTAGTTTAATTAATAAAAAATTATAAATATAACTACTTGTAAAATATTTAAAAATATGCTAGTATATTGTTATATTAAAAACAAATGAGGAAGACGGAAATATAATTTATTTTAATAAGAGAGTTGATGTTTGGTGAAAATCAATAAAATAAGTATATTTTAGATCACTTCTGATGTTCTATATTAAGTAAATAGATATAGATGGTAACGCATTATAGTTTTAAGAGCATAATAAACTTTATGAAATAAGGTGGAACCACGATTTTTATCGCCCTTATGTCATAAAGTTTTTATATTTTTAAGGAGGAATAATTATGTTTAAAGAATTAAAAAAAGGAACTTATGAAGAAGTAGAACAACAATATATTGATTATTGGAAAGAAAATGATATATTACAAAAATCTATTGATAAAAGTAATAATTATTTTGTATTTTATGATGGACCTGCAACAGCAAATGGTCATCCTGGATTACATCATATGGTTGCTAAATTTTTAAAAGATAGTTTTTGTAAATATAAAACTATGCAAGGATATAAAGTACTTAGAAAAGTAGGATGGGATACACATGGTCTTCCTGTTGAAGTTGAAGCAGAAAAGAAATTAGGTTTTAATTCTAAAAAAGATATAGAAAATTATGGAATTGAGAAATTTAATAATGTTTGTCGTGAACTTGTATGGAGTAATGAAAAATCATTTAGTGATTTAACTGCAAAAATGGGACAATTTATTGATTTAGAACATCCTTATGTTACTTATGATAATAATTATATAGAAACAGAATGGTATATTTTAAAGAAATTCTTTGATGAAGGTTTATTTTATGAAGGAGTTAAAATTGTACCATTTTGTACAAGATGTGGTACAGGTTTAGCTTCTCATGAAGTTGCCCAAGGATATAAAGATATTGAAGCTCAAACTGTAATTGTACCTTTTAAATTATGTGATGATGATTCTTATTTTCTTGTTTGGACGACAACTCCATGGACTTTAATATCAAATGTAGCATTATGTGTTAATCCAAATGAAAAATATATTAAAGTATTATCAAATGGATATAAATTTATTCTTGCTAAGAAGTTGGCTAATAAAGTTCTTGGAGATTCTTATGAAATACTTGAGGAATATTTAGGAAAAGATTTAGAATATACTTCTTACGAACAATTAATTCCAAGTTTGAAAGTAAATAAAAAAGCATTTTATGTAACATGTGATAATTATGTAACTATGGAAGATGGTACAGGTATAGTTCATATTGCTCCAGCTTTCGGTCAAGATGATGCCAATATTGGTAAAAAATATAATTTACCATATCTTAATCCAGTTGGAGAAGATGGATGTTATACAGATGGAATTTGGAAAGGTAGAAATGTTTTTGATGTTGATTTAGATGTCATTAAATATTTAAAAGAAAATGATAAATTATTTAAAAAACAAAAATTAGTTCACTCATATCCTCATTGTTGGAGATGTGGAACACCACTTTTATATTATTCAAAACCAAGCTTCTATCTTGAAGTTACTAAAATTAAAGATAAAATCGTGGAAGCTAATAAAACAGTAAAATGGTATCCAAGTTATGTTGGAGAAAAGCGTTTTGGAAATTGGCTTGAAAATTTAAATGATTGGGCTATTTCAAGAAGTAGATATTGGGGAACACCACTTCCTTTATGGAGATGTTCATGTGGACATGACGAGATGATTGGCTCAAAAGAAGAATTAATAGAAAAATCTCTTGAAAAAATAGATAATTCAATTGATTTACATAGACCATATGTTGATGATATACATATTAAATGTCCTAAATGTGGTAAAACTATGTCTAGGGTAGTGGATGTTATTGATTGTTGGTTTGATTCTGGTTCTATGCCATTTGCTCAATATCATTATCCTTTTGAAAATAAAGAACTTTGGGAAACACAATTTCCAGCAGATTTTATTTGTGAAGGAATAGATCAAACACGTGGATGGTTTTATTCACTTCTTGTAATATCAACTTTTGTTAAAGGATGTTCACCATATAAAAATGTTTTAGTAAATGATTTATTACTTGATAAAGAAGGCAAAAAAATGAGTAAAAGTAAAGGTAATATTGTAGAACCATTTACAACTTTAAAAACATATGGAGCAGATACGGTAAGATTTTATCTTCCATATACTTCACCAGTATGGATGCCTTTAAAATTTGATTATGAAGGATTAAAAGAAGTACATTCTAAATTCTTTAATCCATTTAAAAATACTTATACTTTCTTTCAAACATATGCTAATATTGATAAAGTAGATCCAAGAAACTTTAAAGTAGAATACAAAGATTTAGAAGAAATAGATAAATGGTTACTTTCTAAATATAATAGACTTGTTAAAAATGTAACTGAAGCTTTTGAAGAATATGATTTAAATAAAGTTGTAAAATATTTGACAACATTTGTTGGAGAAGATTTATCTAATTGGTATATTAGAAGAAATAGAAATAGATTCTGGGGTAGTAATTTAGATAATTCTAAAAAAAGTGTTTATCAAACTACTTATGAAGTATTAATTGGCTTATCAAAACTTCTTGCACCAATTTCTCCATATATAAGTGAAGAAATATATCAAAATTTAACAAATGAAGAATCAGTTCATTTAAGTTCATTTCCTAAATGTGATGAAAGTTTAATTGATTTAAAATTAGAAGAAAAAATGGATTTAGTAAGAGATATAATTTCACTTGGTAGAAATGCACGTGAAGAAGCTAAAATAAAAGTTAGACAACCAATTAGTGAAGTATTAATTGATGGTAAAAATAAAGACATATTAAGTGATTTAACATCTTTAATAACAGATGAATTAAATGTAAAAAAATTAACATTTGTAGATGATTTAAGTTTATATATGAACTTTATTATAAGACCAAACTTTAAAGAAACAGGTAAATTATTTGGAAATAAAATGAAAGAATATCAAACTTTCTTAAATAATTTAACTGAAAAAGATAAAGAAACTTTATTAAATGGTGGTACATTAAAATTTGAAGAGTTTGATATTGATAAAAATCTTGTTGATATAAGAATTGAATCTAAAGAAGGATTTGACTGTATAAATGAAGGTAATAACTTTATTATCTTAAATACTACTTTAACAGAGGATTTAATAAAAGAAGGTTTAGCAAGAGAACTTGTATCAAAAGTTCAAAATATGCGTAAAGAAAAAGACTTTAATATTGAAGATAGAATTAATTTATTCTATAACGGTAATTCTTATTTTGAAAGTGTATTAAAAGAATTTGAATCTTATATTAAAGAAGAAACATTAGCACTTTCATTAATTAAAAAAGAAGACTTAACTAATTTAGTAAAATTAAATGATTTAGATGTATACTTAGATATAGAAAAAAGATAAAATTTTATCTTTTTTTTAGTTTTAACGCAAGTTAAACGCAACTTTTAATATATTTATTGACTATATTAAAAAAATAAACTATTCTAAATTTATAAAATGATACGAAATCTTGGCCCTTATTTTGTATTGTTTTTTTATTTTCTGTTTTTGGTTAATTGTTAAAATTTATAAAAAATATTGACAACCTGGGGG
>ULTC01053613.1_pt1 | contig 11239 bp, 16 predicted proteins | sample 1957091 | NCBI WGS metagenome assembly ULTC01 (sample SAMEA4835720, study PRJEB28245) | human gut metagenome | biome: gut microbiome; material: fecal sample | place: Denmark | collected 2008 | reverse complement strand
TCAAGGATGAGGTGCGCCGTCTCGGCGTGCTGCTCGGGCTGCCCAAAAAGCTCGTATGGCGCCAGCCCTTCCCCGGCCCCGGACTTGCAATACGCATTATCGGCGAGGTGACCGAGGAGAAGCTGAATATACTGCGCGAGGCAGATGCTATCGTACGTGAGGAGATCGGCCGCTGCCGCGCACGCGCCGACCAGTACTTTGCGGTCATGACCGACACACGCAGCGTCGGCGTTATGGGCGACTTCCGCACATACGATAACGTTATAGCGATACGTGCGGTGCGCACGGGCGACTTTATGACCTGCGAATACGCAAAGCTGCCCTACCCGCTGCTCTCCAGAATGTCCTCAAGGATCACAAACGAGGTCAAGGGAGTCAACCGCGTGGTCTACGATATCACGGCAAAACCCCCGGCAACCATCGAGTGGGAATAGTAGCCACATCCCCGAAAACCCTTTATTTTCAAGGGTTTTCGGGTTTCTTTTTTTGTCCGGGTACACGAAAGGTACACGGCGGGTACACAAGAAACCTTATCCGAAAGCCTCCAAACGCTCCGCAACTTCGTTGTGTGAGTTGGGATACAGATGGGAGTAAATCTCCATCGTTGTGGTCGGACTTTCGTGCCCAAGCCGCTCACTGATGATCTGCGGCTGGTACCCAAGGGACACAAGTAAACTGGCGTGGCTGTGACGAATATCATGCACCCTTATGAGTGGCAGACCTGTTTTCTTACAGCCTCTCTCCATTTCACTTTTTAAGTAATGCTTTGTAATCTCAAATAGTCTGTCTGATGGATCATAGCCGTAAAGTTTATCGGCGTAATCCTTCACCATATCGCAGACGAACTGCGGTAAGGTGATTCTGCGGTTGCTCTTAGGTGTTTTCGGTTCAAGGAACAGATCCTCGCCGTCAACGCGAGCAAAGTTTTTCGTAATGGAAACCGTCCGTGCCTCAAAGTCGAAATCGTTCAGAGTCAAAGCAAGCAGTTCGCCGGAACGCATACCGGACCAGTAAAGCAGATTGAAGATAACCTTTGACATCAGTTTATCGCTCACTGCTTCAATGAAAATCTTGAATTCTTCTGGTTTCCAGTATTGCTCCAAGCCGGATCTTTTCTTTCCCATAGGACCACTCCTTTGTACGGGGTTGTATGGCAACCGTAGTATTTTACTGCAAAGTTAAAGATTGCTGACAGTTGGCTGTTCAGTGTTCTTAGATAGGTTGGTTTGTACTTCTTAGGGCTGGTGATCAGCTCCGTTTGCCAACGGCGTACCGTCATAGCCTGAATCTCATTGATTCTGAAGTTCTTGAAATACGGTATGATGTGCTTTTCCAGAACATCCTGCTTTCCTTTATAGGTGGTCGGCTTCAGTCTGGCTTTGCAGTCATCCATATAAATTTCAATCAAGTCGCAGAAACGCATATCGCAGGATTGCGAATTCTTGCTGAGAAAATCCATCTCATACTGCTTTGCCTCTTTCTGCAGGCGAAAGCCTTTCTTCTTTTTCTGCTTCTTCTGGCCCATCCAATCTGTATAAACAAATTTGCAGTACCATAACCCTGTTTTTTCGTCTTTGTAGGTCGGCAATGATTTCACCTCCGATCTATAAGAATTATCATCGCCCGGATACGGTTTCACTTTTTAGTTACAGGTATGTATTCTCGTAAAAGTATTTGGCGGATACCTTTCCCGCCACAGTCAGTTTGCCGGCTTTGTTCAATTCATCATTGAGCCGCTTGATTATGCGGTATGCCGTGCTGCGAGATACATCCAGCAGTTCAGCGACATCCGTTGCTGTTAAAAATCGTTTGTTTGCAGGTATGGCTGTCTTATGGTCCGCCATAATACCCTCCTTTCCGACAGCCTGTAGCAACGGTGTATCCTTGCGATATTATCATTATACTACTTTTCACTACGGATCCCGCGGGCAGACTGTCCCTATATATAAATTTATAATTAGTTTCAGATTGAAGACACCTAACCGTCGGGCCATTTCCTGCGCTCATTTCAACCGCGTATTTGCAGGCTGCCGCTATGCAGCATTTCATTTGTGGGCACGCTCCGAAGTTATCATTATGGCATACTGTCCGCAAATCCTGTATAACTCCCGGCGGTGGTTATTCGGTTTTCAAGGTGCATTAGCGGACAATACTCTGAGCTTGTCCTTTCATAAAATAAACACGGAGATACCCCGTGTTTTTCTGCAAATTTATAAAAAATCGAAAAAAGGGATGTCACCGAAGTAACATCCCGAGATTTTATAAAGTGGAGCAACAGCTTTTTAGGCTGGATGCACTATACTTTTTTGCTCCCTGATTTCACTATTCCAAAACCAGCACCTAACGCTCCAATAATTTGAATACTTCTAATGTATCCTTCTATGAGACATTGGAAGTCGTCACCGCCTATCCCGTTTGTAAGCGACAGATGCCAGTGGGCTAAAGCAAGACCTAATGGCGAGGCTGCTAAAATAATTATGATACCAACAACAATTAAAGCAACTATGATACTTGTTCTTTTCATGTCTATCCTCCGTTATTCAACCTTTCCATCTGATATAGTAATAATCTGTTTGCATTTGTTTGCAACATTCATATCGTGTGTTACAAGAACAATAGTACGTCCTGTAGAGTTAAGATTCACTAAAATATCCATAATCTCTTCAGAGGTTTTTTTATCCAAAGCGCCCGTAGGTTCATCTGCCAGTATAAGAGACGGATCGTTAATAAGTGCTCTTGCAATTGCCACACGCTGTTTTTGACCGCCGGATAATTGACTTGTCTTAGTTTGAATTTTATCCTCTATACCAAGCTCTACGAGCAATGACTTGACCTTTTTATAAAGCTGCTTGGCATTATATCGTTCTCCACTTAGGTATATTGGTAATGCAACATTATCAAAAACGCTCATATCGTGTATTAACCCGAAATTTTGTAACACAATTCCGACTTGATGGTTTCTGATTTTTGCCAATTGCGGCGCAGACAATGTTTGAATATCCGTTCCGTCTAATTGATATGAACCGCCAAAATCCTGATCGAGACAGGCGAGAATATGTAAAAGGGTGGATTTGCCCGAACCCGACGTGCCAACAATGGCAATCATATCGCCGTGGTCAATAGAGAGCGACAGATCGTTCAAGGCCTGTACGGAACCATCAGTCCCCTTATTATATGTTTTATCGAGATTTTTTAATGTTATCAATGGCATATCATTTCACCCTTTCTACTATTTCTGCAACGTTGTTCTTTTTGAATTGTAAGATTCCAAGTATCTCGGCAATTAAGTACATTACAGCAGCAATGGCAACACTTATTAGAAATGGTGTTCGCTGTAGCACAATATAATCCGATATTTTTGAGAAAATTAGTAGCGCAATCAATGTCAGCACCGCCGAAAGAATAACTACAAATAGGTCGCAGATAATCTGTATCAATGCACATTTTTTCCATGTCAATCCGCATATATAATAAATACTGTTGTTTCGCTCATTTGCAATGATGGTCAAAAGTGTGTTTGACAACATTCCAGCCAAACATAGAACAATTGCTGTGATGGAAATAATGATTGGCATTCCCATCTGATTCAGTTCCAAAGAATTATTATAGGATTGAGCGTCCTCGCAGCTCATAGCGGTAATAATCTGTTCCTCCCATGACAAATCATCCGCAACACGCTGGGCGTCGTTGTCATTAGCTGACAGAGTATAGACATCAGATGCATGAAATCGTAATAAATCATCTTCATCCAGTCCAAGCAAAATGGTATGTGGGTAATTCCCAATAATGCTTAGAGCTGCGTCGCCGGATGGGGGTATGAACATTAAATCGTTGTCCACAATTCCTGCTACAGTAAAGGTGATTTTTCCAATATTTTCGCTGATAGAAACTGTATATGTTTCACCGATTGAATATTTTGAGGACATACTTTCGGAAATAACAGCGATGGTTTCATTTGTCATTTGATCTTCAGAAAGCAAACGGAACTGACGAAAGTAATTCTTTTCGACTGGTTGGACAAAAAGGGTTTCATCAGATGTATATTGTCCTTTATAATTTCTCCAAAGGATAGTTGCATCTGCTTCGTTTGTAATTCTTTCAAGCGTTTCTCTATCTGTAGTCGTCGTACAACACAGGACATCCGATAAACCGAGTTCGTCATAAAGTTGTTCGCTTTGAATGAATGGTATCAGTTGGCTCAATAAAATATTACATACCAATAGCAGTACGATTAGTTCCACACATACTGCTATGTAATTTGTAAGTCTGCGGCGTAAATGTAGAGAAATCAGTTTTTTCATAGGCTACCTCCCTCTGTTGCAGACAGGCGTTTGAGCCTTATATAATCCGGCATTACCGCAATTAGTAGCACAATTCCTATAATCAAGCAACATATTAAGCATATGCTGGGAGATAATACGTCGCCCATACCGATATAACTTTGTAATGGCTCAGAGTACCAATATAGCAAAACGCCAAATGTCCCCGATATGACAGAAACAAAAAGAATGGGTGTAAAGTACAATGCAAAAAGCAATGAGCTGCGCACTCCAAGCACCTTATAAATATTGTATTCATATCGCCGGCTCTTTACCATATAGTGAAACAGTTGTGCAATAATGCTGAATGCACAATACGAAACAAGAGCGATCAGCACGATATAGGTAAGAACGTGTATTGCAAACTCTGAAAAGAGTCGGGAAAATCTGCTTTCCGGAACGGCATCAACCACATCAAATAGTTCCATAAATATTTGTTCATCGGAAGCTTTTAGTTGTTCTGCAAAAACAATATTATCAAAGTAAATATAGAAATTTTCGTATTTCAAAACATTTTCTTCGGTAATATATGATTGGTGATTATCAATGCCTATAATCTCATAAGATATATCATTGATAAAAACAGTATCTCCGACTTTGTATTCATTTCCCTCACGCCAATAGTTTAAGTTGTTGTCAATAATGATAACATTCGTTCCCTCTGCGATTTCGTTTTCTGAAAAGGATCTGCCGTCTATTAGGTCTAATTCTACGGAATATCGGGAATCCTCTTCTTTATATACAGCTGCACTAATATAATCCTCGACATCTGTACTTACAACAGGGTTCACATATATTCCAATAATTTCAGAGATTTTGGGCAGCTTGGTTCCGTAAACAACTTCTTCATAGAGTCTGTAAGAAGTCTTATTGTCTGTTGTACTGCCAGGCATATTTATCTCATAAGTACGGCGGTTTAATTCAATGTCCGTGAGGAAATTGTTTGAATACAACAGTGCCTCTGCCATTAAAAAGACAGAGGTTATACATACCGTTAAAGATAAAATTATGACAAGAGTGCTTTTTAGATTATTCCAAAGTTGTTTTAATGAAACACTAAATATAAAACGTAACCGCATTATTCATCCACTACACTTTCTAGCCAAGATTTTTTCAGCAAGTCCCGGCCATAACTTCAATGTTATTTTAGCACAAACCCATCCCAAAAGAAATCCGATAGTCATAATTATAAAATCTTCTGCGTTAATAGCCTTAACGACCTCGTCCACCATCGTATTAAGGAATACAATGGCCATGATAACTTCATCGTTATTTCGAGCAGTAGCACTACCGTTGCCACGCCAATTGGAATAGGCATATTCCGTGACAGATGTACTGGCAGCGAAAACGCTTGTCGCAAGGATAATAAACATCAGCGACAAAGTCATAAGTGTTGCGATTGAACGCAGTGTACGTTTCATCATATATGTATCCTCCTCGTATAATAGTCTTAGGTTGGTTTCAACATCTTTAGGTGTATAGACCATTAGTAAATATTGGACTATACACCATTACCTGTTGAAACGCAGCGGATACCTCACTACCGTACAAGCAAGAAAGTTGCCAAATGCCCCTGCAAAAACATGGATGCAAATTACCTGATACATTTGACACACTCCTTATACTTTAGTTCAAAATCCTACAATGCAGAATTCCTTTTCAACTATAAAGACAACATTTTTAGCAACTTGGTCACAATAAAACAAAAAAATTCTAATTGCTTACTCACTTTTGTTATTTGCTACAATTACAAAACAGGGATGTCCACTATACCGACATCCCTGTTTTATCTATTCAGTCTTCAGTAAAATAGTTAAGAAATCAATGAATTCTTGTTCGTTTGAAGAATGGAAAAGAATATTATAATAATTTTGATCTACCACGACGACAGAATCCCAATATTCCATATCGCTATTGTATGCGTAAGATACGGAAATGCCGTTAATTTCAGTTTTGCTTGTCAAAGCACTGTTTTCTATGTGTTTTTCCGCATCGGCCACATCATTTAATCGAAGATTGACGTTAGCTACATATTGATCTCCCGTTTTGGCCCCAATTTCAAAATGCGAGAAATTCTCTATTTTTGTTGCGTCTTCAATCGAAAGATCTTGAAAAGCACCGTATATTTCAAGTTCCACATCATCGATATAAGATAAGTTTTCTATAATTCTTGTATCCGGAATCACCGCAGAAAACTCTTCATAAGATGAAAATATATGCATTTTTACTTCCAAATCAGTATCCGGCTTGTTAATGGTAGGTAGAATTAGTGCGGTAACGGCAACAACTACAGCAAGGCAAGCTGCGATGGACCATTTGGGACTAAACTTAAATACCGGTTTCTTTTTTTGTGAAGCGGTGTCTGTGGTGTATTCCAATACATATTTATCACCGATATTACCGATTGCGTTGATCAAACGTTCTGCGTTCATACAATTACCCCCTCGTTTTCTAAAAATTTTCGTAAGGAATTTCGAGTTCTCATAAGAGACATTTTTGTTTTACTTTCAGAAATACCAAGTTTAGTTGAAATTACACCAATAGATTCAAAATACCAGTATCTTGCGATAAAGATTTTTCGACTTTCTTTGGTTTGCCTATCCAGGAATTTCTCAATTAATTCTCTCAAATGTATTTCATCAATATATTCGTCGATTGATTGGTTTGATGCTAATACATTTTCAAGTTCATCATAAGCGGCAGAAAATTCATCACTTTTTCGTTTCTGAGTCTGCTTTGATTTGAATTTGTTAAGAGAGATGTTTCGCACAATTCTTCCTAAGTATGCTTTTAGAGATTCTGGCTTAGTAGGAGGGATTGTGTTCCACGCCTGCAAATAAGTATCATTTGTGCATTCTTCTGCATCTTGATGGTCACATAATATGTTAAATGAAATGGATCTGCAATATTGACCATATTTAACATCAGACTGCGCAATGGCTTTTTCGTCCCGGGCAAAGAATAAAGCTATGATACCCTTATCGTCCATGTTTTTCACTCCTTTTCTTTGGATTTTGAAGGCCTTACACCTATAAAGACAACTTTTTTTATCAAGCGGTCACAGTTTCTATATTCAAACTAAAAGTTAACCGTCAAATAAAATCAGCACACTTGATAGATTATATCATATTTTAATAAAATTTTCTTTTTAGTGTGACGGAGCGTGAAAAAATGTTGTCTTTAATTGTAGAGGAATAAATAAGGGAGGTGCTTTTGATGCACATGATATATAAGGCACCATATTACATTGTTTGGAAAGTCATTAGTGATAATTTTTCAGATATTGAGATATCAGAAAATATCCTTACCCTCTACATTAAGGAAAAAGGATTGCGAATTGAACTTTCCAAAGAAAACTATGATCTGGTTAAGGATAAATATATTTCTGAAAAACAAGAAGAGCTATTCGATGAATGGGTAGCCGAACAACGTAGTAATTCTGAAATAGAATATTTTGAATAATTATGTGGTAATTTTTAAGAAATACTGTGAGGTTTTCTCCTCCAATTTCGTGTAATAAGTGAAAGGGCAAGTAAATCGTACCTTTCGGAAAGGAGTAAGTCAATGGATAACGGTGCAAGTAGCTACCGCCGTTTCCGTGACGATGGTGATGAAAGCGGCTTAGTTGAGATCATAAGGGACTACAAGGACGGCCTTATTCTCTATCTGAATAGTTTTGTCGGCAATATACATACTGCCGAAGATCTTGCAGAGGATACCTTCGTGTTGCTCGGCATTAAAAAACCAAAAGATAAAGGAAAGGGCTCGTTTAGAACTTGGCTCTACGCAATCGGACGGAATGTGGCAATTGACTATTTAAGGCGAAATTCCAAACGAACTGAAATCTCCATTGACGAATGTGCGGAGCTTGTCAGTGAGGAACAGAGTCTTGAACTATCCTACATTCAGGAAGAAAGAAAAATTACGGTTCACCATGCAATGCGAAAATTGAAATCCGAATACAGACAAATTCTTTGGCTGATTTATTTTGAGGGTTTTAGTAACAAAGAAGCGGCTGCTGTAATGAAGAAAAGCGTCCATAACGTAGAAACTCTTGTGTATCGCGCCCGCCGATCACTGAAATCACAACTCGAAATGGAGGGCTTTGTTTATGAAGAATTATAATGAAATGGCAAATGACGTTCTCCGCCGAATCGGAGAGCATGAAACCGAACAGCGAAACAGAAGAAAAACCATCAGCAGAATCGTTACTCCGCTGTGCTGCTTCTGCCTTGTTGCTTTACTCAGCTTTGGTATGTGGCAAAGTGGTTTGTTTGATACCACCCCGCCAGCGATTACCGGCGAGCAAACCCTTAATGGTGATAACAGCAATACTAACCAGAATGAGTCTACAGGCTTGAACGATAACAAACAGAACCAGGGTGGACAGACATCAATACCTGCAAATGATGATAAACAGAATCAGAGCGGACAAATCTCAACACCTGGGAATAACGATGGTCAAAATAACATCTCCGCCAGCAAGGAGCTTTTTACCATCAACGAGATTACCGGAACGATTAGTGCCGCATTGAAATATCGCGACCCTGCGCTTCATTACAACGAAACATGGGATCTTGCAAAAGCTGCAACTTATTTAGGTGTTGATATTCCAAAAGTAGTCGAGAATTTCCCGGATGGCGATGCTGCAGAAGGTTTTGCACAAGCGTTTAATTTTAAGTATGTTGATGGAAATGGATTCAAGGTTATCTATGAGAACAACGGAACGCTTGTAGAAGACAGAATGTGCTATGAGTTTACCGGAGAGAATGATGTTAAAGTAATGATTCTTGTAAGCAAACTTAGAATGCCTTACGATTGTTTGTATTCGTCTGATACCGATGATATTACCAACATCCGCATTCCTGAGACTGATGAAATTATTCCTGTCCGCGTTTATGCTCAAGGTAAGACGGACACATTAGACTACACACTTTATGTCGGTGACTTTGAGTATAACGGAGTGTTTTACAGAATCCGTTTGGAAAATCTGACTGGCAAGCATCTTGATACCATTATTCGTCAAATAGTCAAATACGAGCAGCAGTGACTAAGTGCTGATTAAATTTTTGTGATCGATATACAATGCAGAATGTTATTAAGAAAGGATAAAAAAGTTATGAGAAAACTATTATGTTGTTTGTTGGTTGTTGTAATGATGTTTTCGGTATGTACCACAAATGTTTTTGCAACTGCTTATCTCGGAACCGGAGATAATGTGGATTCTGGTGGACACTTAGACTGGGATTATGATACAAAGTATTACAGTCAAACTGTATGGGGTATGAATCTTTGGAATAAATATAAAAGCGGGGTTATTCGAGAAGATAGCATTTGGGTAATTCAAGACCTGTTTGTAACCGATATTGATTCGGCAACTGCTGGTTATTATGGATATAGAGACAGGGCAAATAAAAAGATTTATTTTAATATCTATAGTATGGATGATCTAACTGCAAGCGAGAAAAAATCGGTTGCTGCTCATGAACTTGGGCATGCGTTAGGTTTGGGGCATAATAGTGACAATATAAATGCAGTTATGACCGATGCCCACTATTTTCCTACAACTTTACATCAAGATGATAAAGATTCATATAATGCAGCAGCTAAATTGTATTGATTCTAGTATTTAATTAAAAACCAAATTGGAGGTAGTAAAATGAAAAGAATTTTTGCTTTAATTTTATCCATTTTTATGATAGCAATGATTGCTGGGTGTGGTAAAACGGAAAATTATGAAACATCAAAGATATATGACAGCGTTAAATTAAGTTCTCAAATACCAGTAATATATGATGATGCGAGTTTTATGGTAGATGTTAATAATCCAGAAGAAATTGTCGGATGGGGCGATTATGTTTTTGTTGCCAAAATCGAAGCCGAATTAAGAACTGAATATACTAACATATACGAAAGCGAAGATGGCACTATCACTGGAAAACCTTATACTGTGTATTCGATTACTGTTATTGATAATCTTAAAGGAAAACTTAAGAAGAATCAGGAAATAGAGTTTTTTAAGCATGGCGGAGTAAATTATGATGGCAAAAGTATTTCCTTGTTAGAAGGAGATCAGTTGTTAGAATGCGGTAAGTATTACATCCTTGTGGCTGCAGCAGAATCAGATGGAAGATTAGGACAAGGGATGCCAAATGCAGCAATCGAGTTAGACGCAGAAGACAAACAGGATATTGTATCTAACGAAGAATATAAAAACTTCAAAAAATATGTGAAAAATGAAGTGAAAATGGATAGAAAACGTTTTGCTGCATCAGATGAAGAATAATAGAAACTATGTGTTTGAGATCCATGTTATACATTTGACTTAATTATGAGATCTCCAATTCAATTTTATCTTAGGCAAGATATACAGAAATAGGGTGTCGCTTCGGCGGCGCCTTTTTCTATATATTGTTTACACAACCTTGACAAACACAAGATATTGTGTTATAATTCCTCTGTAATTGATTTTTGTGCGTCACCCGTATGGGTATTAGCAGTATGTTCTGCATTGCACAGGTAGTTAAGTTTGTATGATGTCAGTAGTGTAACTGCGCCGTGAGGCCGGTTAATTACTGGCATTTTTTAATTTTATAAGGATATTTATATCCTCTGCGAGAATGACACCGGTTCGTAATTCATTACGGACACAGTTGCCTTGATGGTATGGTTGTTGTTCTCGCTTTTTTTATGCCCAAAAAGCCTTTGTGCTTTTGGAATATATTTTAAGAAAGGTGGAACCCGAATGAAAAGACGAACCCATCGACATTCGCGTAAGCGAGCGTCAAAGCCTGCTGTGTTCAAGCAGCAGATCATCAGGAAGGAGGCGCAGAAACTTGCAAAGTACCCGTTGAGAACGGTATATGTTCACCCCGCAAGGCTCAAACAAGCCCAGAAACGAGGTGCGTAATATGCCGACA
>ULTC01053527.1_pt1 | contig 11297 bp, 9 predicted proteins | sample 1957091 | NCBI WGS metagenome assembly ULTC01 (sample SAMEA4835720, study PRJEB28245) | human gut metagenome | biome: gut microbiome; material: fecal sample | place: Denmark | collected 2008 | reverse complement strand
TAATTTTTTATTATTTTTTTATTTAATTTTTTAATTATTTTATATTTTTTTATTAATTTTTTTGCTATTTTTTAATGTTAAAAATTTGTTTTTTTAAACCTATTGACAAATATGGAATATAGTTATATAATTATAAAAAAGTAAAGGAGGTTGCTATGGCTGAAACAGTTTTGTCGGAAGAAGAAGAAAAGAAAAAAAGAGAATTGCAAAAGCAACAAGCAAATCAACAAGCAGCAAATATAACCAACGCAGATAAAAATTTCTTTGAAGAAGGAAAAAGTAAAGAGAAAGAAGCTCCAAAACTTCCAAAACCTGACTTTAGCACTTCAGACAGGTGTAAAAAAATGTCAAAACAGTTTGAAGCTGTCAGCTATATTTCAAAGCCCCTAATCTGGATTTTATTTCCACTTACAATCGGAGCATTTGCCGCTGGGCTTGGAGTATTAGCAACAATATTTATGACCCTTGCCTTTGCATCAATAGTAATGATGTATGCTGGCGGAGAACTTAAAGATATCTTTGAAGATTATGCAATCAAAGAAGAAAAAGCAGCAGTCAAAAAGAATGAAGGGCCTTTAAAAGAATATTATCAAAAATGCGAAGAATTAGAAAATGAGCCAAAATCTCCTAATCTCGGCTTAAAAGATGTTAAAGAGATAGACAAAGAAAAGTTAAGACAAAGTGCATTATATCAAGCGTCTCAACAAGCTCAACAACCAAAGGCTTCAGCAGAACAATCCAAATAATTAAAACTTGCCTAAGTCGGCAAGTTTTTTATTGTTTCAAATAAAAAATATTTACAAAAATTGATTGATTTTTTTGTTTATATATGTTATATATATTTATATATACTTATAGTATATGTAATTATGCGAAAAATTTAAAAGGAAAGAGAAATGAGTGAAGAATTAGACTTAAAAAAATCAGTTAAGTACGATGAAGGCGACATTCAAGTCCTTGAAGGCCTTGACCCTGTTAGAAAACGCCCTGGAATGTACATCGGCTCAACAGATGAAAGAGGCTTGCAACATTTAATTATTGAAGTCGTAGACAACAGTATTGACGAAGCGCTCGCTGGATACTGCACAAAAATTGAAGTTACATTAAACGAAGATGGTTCTTGCACTGTTTTAGACAATGGTCGTGGCATTCCAACAGGCATTCATAAAACAGAGCATAAAAGTGCTGTTGAAGTTGTTTTAACAAAACTTCACGCAGGCGGCAAATTTGGCGGCGAAGGCTATAAGATATCTGGCGGTCTACACGGCGTTGGTTTATCCTGCGTTAATGCCCTTTCAGAATGGTTAAAGGTTGATGTTTATCAAAACGGCATACACCATTTTATGGAATTTAAACGCGGAATCCCTCAATGCGAACTTAAACAACTTGAAAAAACAGATTATCGCGGCACAAAAGTTACTTTCTTGCCAGATAAGGAAATCTTTGAAACAACAGATTTCAATTATGAAAATTTAAAAGCAAGGTTTAGAGAAATCGCCTTTTTGAATAAAGGTTTAATCATTTGCCTTGAAGATAAGCGCGAAGGCCGTGAAAGGCGCGATGAATTTGAATTTAAAGGCGGCATTGTAGAATTTGTTGATTATTTGAACAAAAACAAGGAAGTTCTTTTCCCTAACCCAATTTATTTCAATAAAATCAACCCAACAAACGAAATTGAAGTTTGCTTCCAATATAATGATGGCTACAATGAAATAATCCACGCTTATGCAAATAACATCAACACAGAAGAAGGCGGAACTCACCTTGTAGGCTTTAAAAACGCTTTGACTAAAGTTGTAAACGAATATGGCGTTAAAAACAAGATTTTGAAAGAAAGTGAAAAACTTTCTGGCGATGATGTCAGAGAAGGCATAACAGCAATCATCAGCGTAAAACTTATGAACCCTCAATTTGAAGGTCAAACAAAAACAAAACTTGGCAACAGCGAAATTAGAACAGCAGTTGAAAAGGCAATGCAAGATTGTTTTGGAGATTATTTGGAAGAAAATCCAAAGGAAGCAAAAGAACTTGTCTTAAAATGCATCACTGCACAAAGAGCTAGAGATGCTGCTAGAAACGCTCGTGATTTAACAAGGCGTAAAGGCGTATTGGAAAGCACCACCCTTCCTGGAAAACTTGCTGACTGCACGGAAAAAGACCCAACATACTGCGAAATCTATTTGGTTGAGGGAGATTCTGCTGGCGGTACTGCAAAACAAGGCAGAGATAGGCGTTTCCAAGCGATTTTGCCACTTAGAGGTAAAATTTTGAACGTTGAAAAAGCAAGGCTTAACAGAATTTTGGAAAGCCAAGAAATAAAAGCAATGATAACAGCATTTGGCGCTGGAATTGGAACAGAATTTAACGAAGAAAAATTGAGATATAACAAAATCATTTGTATGACCGATGCCGATGTCGACGGTGCTCACATTCGTATCTTAATGCTCACATTCTTCTTCCGCTTTATGAAACCTCTTATTGAAAATGGCCACGTATATATCGCTCAACCTCCTCTATATAAGGTTGCACGCGGCGGAAAAGATTTGTATTTCTATTCAGATAAAGAGTTAAACGACCATCTTGAAGAATATGGTAGGAAAAATATCACAATTCAAAGATATAAAGGTCTTGGTGAAATGACCGCAAATCAACTTTGGGAAACAACAATGAATCCAGAACAAAGAATTCTCTTGCAAGTTACTATGGAAGATGCAGTTGAAGCAGATAGATTGTTCTCAATGCTTATGGGCGAAGAGCCAGAACTTAGAAGACAATTTATTGAAGAAAATGCAAAACTCGTTACAGATTTGGACATTTAGGGGTTTGTATGAGAGATGATTTTAGAGAAGGCTACAAAAAATTCCTAGATGCTTGGGGCCAAGAATCTCAAGAAAGAATGGCGATTGAAGAAATGAGCGAACTAACAAAAGAACTTTGCAAGAAAATCAGATTGATGAGAGATGATTTTGCAGAGATGAACGATGAAAGGCTCAAAGAAACAATCAGCCACTGTAAAGAAGAAATTGCAGATGTATTAAATATGACAGAGCAACTTGAAATTTATTTCGGTGAAGAAGAAATAGAAAAAATTAGAGAAGAAAAGATGCAAAGAACATTGAATCTTCTCAATGAGGTGAAATAATGAAAAATGATAATAACAAAAAAGAAGTATCTCAACTTTTTGAAAACACAAAAGTTATAAAAGTTGATGCAAACGAAGAACTTAAAAAGTCATTTATCGCTTATGCTATGGCTGTTAACGTTTCTCGTGCTATTCCCGATGTTCGTGATGGCTTGAAACCTGTTCATAGAAGAATTTTGTATTCTATGGGCGAAATGAACTTGTTCTCAGATAAACCTTATAGAAAATGCGCTCGTATCGTTGGTGATTGTATGGGTAAATATCACCCTCACGGCGATAGTTCAGTTTATGACGCTCTTGTTCGTTTAGCACAAGATTTCTCCATAGGCTGCCCTCTTGTTGATGGACACGGAAACTTTGGTTCAGTTGACGGTGATAGCCCTGCTGCTATGCGTTACACAGAAGCAAGGTTATCCAAAATTGCTTCTGAGATGTTAAAAGACATTGATAAAAACACAGTTGATTTTTATCCAAACTTTGATGACACTTTGATGCAACCTGTTGTTTTGCCAGCTAAATTCCCTAACCTTCTTGTTAATGGTTCTGATGGTATCGCAGTTGGTATGGCAACAAACATTCCACCACACAACCTAATAGAAGTTATCAATGGCGTTCAAGCATTAATTAAAAATCCAGACATTGACATTGATGATTTAATCAAAATTATTCCAGCCCCTGATTATCCAACTGGCGGCATAATTATGGGCAGAACAGCATTAAAACACGCATATAAAACAGGTCGCGGCGGCGTTGTTGTTCGTGGTAAAGCAGAAATCGAAACTTTGGAAAACGGAAGAGAAAGAATTGTTATTACAGAACTTCCATATCAAGTTAATAAAGCAAGATTCATCATACAAATGGCAGATATGGTCAAATCTAAGAAATTGGAAGGAATTGCAGATATTAAAGAAGAATCTGACCGTGATGGTATGCGTGTTGTAGTTGACGTTAAAAGAGATGCTAACGCACAAGTTGTTTTAAATATGCTTTATAAACACACTCAATTACAAACTGGAAACGGCATAATCTTCCTTGCCCTTGTTGATAACGAACCTAAAATTTTAAACTTAAAAGAGATGTTATATTATTATCTTGAACATCAAAAAGAAGTTTTAACAAGGAAAACTCAATTTGATTTGTCAAAAGCTTTAGAGCGTGAACATATCGTTAAAGGTCTTGTTATTGCCCTTGCAAACATTGATGAAGTTATCAAAATAATCAAAACTTCAGCTGATAAGCAAGAAGCAATGCAAAGATTGACAGAAAACTTTGAATTATCAGAAAAACAAGCAAATGCAATTCTTGAAATGAAATTGTCAAGACTTACAAGTTTGGAAGTTCAAAAATTGAACGAAGAGCTTGAACAACTTGAAATTTTGATTGCAGACCTTAACGATATCTTGTCAAATCCACAACGCGTATTGCAAATAATCCACGATGAACTTGAAGAAGTTAAAGTAAATTATGGAACGCCAAGAAAGACAGAAATTTCAGTTGATATGGGCGATATTAACATTGCAGACCTTATTGAAAAGGAAGAAGTTGTTGTTTCAATGACTCACGAAGGCTACATCAAACGCCAAGCTGCATCAGAATATAAGGCTCAAAAACGCGGCGGAATGGGCGTTTCTGCTCAAAAATTGAAAGAAGAAGACTTTGTTGAAAAGATGTTTGTAACAAATTCTCACAACAACTTGTTATTCTTCACGAATTTAGGCAAAGTTTATAGAATTAAAGTCTATGAAGTTCCAGAAGCCCAAAGACAAGCAAAAGGCAGAGCAATAATCAACTTGTTAAATCTTGCTCCAGAAGAAAAGGTTTCAGCGCTTATTCCTCTTGAAGACAATCAAGAAGGCAATTTGATTATGGCAACTAAAAATGGAATAATCAAAAAGACTAACCTTTCAGAATTTACAAGAATTCAAAACAACGGTAAAATTGCAATAAGATTAAACGAAGGCGATGAACTTATTGGCGTAGAACTTACAAGCGGCGAAGATGAAGTTTTACTTGCTGCAAGCAACGGAAAATGTATAAGATTTAGCGAAAAATCAGTCCGTCCTATGGGCAGAGTAACAACTGGCGTTAAGAGTATGAAACTTGACAAAGACGCTTATGTTGTAGATATGGCAATAGTTAAAGACGATGTTCAATTCATAACGATTACTGAAAAGGGATACGGAAAACGCACAAGTCCTGAAAATTACAGGCTTCAATCAAGAGGCGGAAAAGGTATTTCATCTGGAAGATTTAATGAAAAAACTGGCAAGTTAGTTGCCTTAAAAGTAATTAAAGAAGATGAAGACTTAATGTTAATTGCAGATAATGGAATTATCATTAGAATGCTTGCAAGCGATATAAGCCTTGTTGGAAGAAATACTTTTGGCGTTAAAGTTATGAGGCTCAAAGATGACGCAAAGATTGTTAGCGTTGCAACAACAGAACATATAGAAGAAGACAAAGAAAGCGCACTTGGAGCAACTCAGCTCAGCGAAAATCAAACTGTTTTAACAGAAGAAGAAATTAAATTCGCCCAAGACGAACAACCTATTAACGAATAAATATATAAATAAAAAAGAGCGGTTTCGCTCTTTTTTTTATTTGTTTATAAGTTTTTGGACTGCTTCTAATAAGTCTTGTTTTTCATTTTTTATTAAACCATCAAAAACTGCATCTAATAATTTCGTTAAATATTCTTTATATAACTTTTCTTTGAGTTTAGGGAAGTTTGCTTTCAAATCTGCCCCACTAATTTTTAAATCTTTAATTCTTATTGCAATTTTATTGTTTTTTAAATAATTGTAATAAAAATTGTATTTTTTATATAATTTTTTAGATTTTTTCTCAAGTAAAGCGGCAATTATTTTGAAATCATCAAAATATTCCATAAAGAAAGTTTTGTTGTCCATTTTGTTTAAAGCATCAAAATATCCACAAATTATATGTTTATAGTTTTCAATTTTGCTTTCAGGATATGCCAAGCCTTTTGGTCCAAGCAAATCTTTAACCGACTCACCTATATTAAATTTATATTTTGAAGTTGAAATTATATCAATAAGCAGTGCGTAGATTCTATATTGCTCTTCAACTTTTGGCGTTAAGACATATCTTACTTTCAAAACTGGAGCGTTGAAGTATGGCCATAAACGCAACAAATTGAAAATTTGAAGCCCAAACATAAAGGCATTTGGCTTTGAAATTTTATATCTCTTTGGCGAATTCAAAATTGCCATCAATTCTTCATTTTTTCTATTTCCTGTAATGTCAGCCAAATTTTCCCTATTGTCGTAAGCGTTTAAAATTGTTTCTCCTGAGATTCTAAATCCAAGTTCTGAGGAAAGCCTTATCATTCTTAAAATTCTAACTCCATCGCTTTCTAAAACGCATTCTGGAGCGGAAATAGCCTTTAAAAGATGTTTATTAATATCTTGGATTCCATTGAATGGGTCAACATATTCATCTTTTAATATATTGTAGTAAACGCAATTTGCTGTGAAATCACGCCTTTTAGCGTCTTCTTCAACAGTATTGATAAATTGAACAGCAACGGGAGCGTGTGCACCGCCTTCGGCATAGGTTTCCGTTCTAAAAGTTGAGTGTTGCCACTTTTCCTCGCCCAAAGATATCGTTAGTGTTCCCAATTTTTTTGAATTTTCTTTGACTTCATATTTAGTGCCAAAAAGTATTTCTTTTATCTCTTCATTTGTAAGTTTTGAAGCCAAGTCAATATCTGTTTCATAAATTCCAAGAAGGGCGTTTCTTACATAACCTCCAACGATATAAAGCTCACCTTTCTTTTTAAAAAGGCGTGCTAATTTTAATAAGTTTGGAGTTATATGGTCTTTCATTCTTCAATCCTTTCTTTATAAATTTTAATTTGCTTTTCACCATCTTCAAATTTTAAAGATTTAATTCCGCATACTGCAGTGATATCATAGTCAACAGTCTTTAAAAAGTCAGAATATCCAACGATAGTTACTTCATCAAGCTCTTCTTTCATTGAATAGTTGTTTTCAGATTTATATCCGCGAACAAATGATACAACATCAACAACTTCATCTCCGTTTTTGATGATATTTTCATCATAATCCGCTTCAATTTCGTTAATTTGTGTTAAATGTATGGATTTTTCACCTTCAAACTCAACAAAATATGATTGATAAATTTCTTCAGTGATATGAGGAAGATAAATTGCAAATAATTGCAACATTCCAAATAAAACTTTATATGAAGCATATCTTGCACTTTCTGTTGCATCAAGTCCATAAATTTCAGGGTTATATAATCTTCTCTTTACAATTTCGATATAGTTATCGCAGAAGTTCCAGAAGAACTTTTCAAGTTCGTTCATTGAAAGGCCAATTTCATATTTGTCAAAGTATGCTTTGAAACGCCTTTGCATTTCGTTAAATTTTGCGATAATCCACTTATCCATAGGCTTTAAGTCAACTTTATGTGGCTTATAACCTTCAAGAAGGGACAACACAAACCTTGAAGCGTTCCAAATTTTGTTTACAAGTTTTGCGCCATTTTTAAACTCTTCTTCTGTGAAGATAATATCTCTTCCCAAACTGCCTGTGCTTGCCCAATAACGAGTTACATCAGCAGACTTTTCTTGCAATAACAATTCAGGCGACATCTTTGAGTTAGATTTCGATTTGCTGATTTTTTCATCTTTATTTGCCATAACAAAGCCCGATATCATAACATTTTCCCAAGGCAGGCAATTTGAATGATAATGAGATTTTGCAATCGTGTAGAAATCCCAAGTTCTTATGATATCGTGAGCGTTAGGACGCAAACTCATAGGCATTAATTTTTTATAAAATTCGTCATCTACATTCCATTTGCAGTTGATTTGTGGAGCGATTGAAGAAGTTTGCCAAGTATCAAAAATATCCGTTTCAGGCCTAAAATGGGTGCTTCCACACTTTGGACAAGGCTTTGATGGGCTATCTACAAGTGGATTGACTGGCAATCTATCGTCTTCGGGCAAAATGATTTCGCCGCAATCTTCACAATACCAAACTGGGATAGGAACACCAAAATATCTTTGGCGAGAAATGCACCAATCACGGTCAACATTTTCTACCCAATTTGTGTATCTGCTTTTCATAAAGTCTGGATACCAATTTATTTGCTCACCACGCTTTAAAAATTCATCTTTATGCTCAACAAGTTTAATAAACCATTGTTTTTTGATGTTTATCTCCATTGGAGTTCCGCATCTTTCGTGAGTTGCAACAGCGTGAACAAGTGGCTCTTGCTTTAATAGCAAGCCAGCAGCCTTCAAATCTTCAATTATTTGAGCTCTTGCAGCTTTCACTTTCATCCCTTCGTATTTGCCAGCAAGTGCAGTCATTCTTCCGCCATCATCAATAGCAGTTTTGCGTGGCAAATGATGCGTTTCTTGCCAATAAAGGTCTGTTTCGTCACCATAAGTGCAGCACATAACAACGCCAGTGCCTTTGTCTAATGCAACTTTATCGTCAGTTAAAATTTCGACTTCAAAGTTATAAAGTGGAACAATAACCTTTTTGCCAACATATTTTTCAAACCTTTTATCTTCTGGGTTAACAAATACGCAAACGCAAGCGCAAAGCATTTCAGGCCTTGTTGTTGCGATTTCAAGATATCCTGAGCCATCTGCTAAATTAAATTTTAAATAGTTGAATGAACTTTCGATATCTTTGCTTTCAAGCTCTGCTTGTGCGATTGAAATTCGGCATTCTGGACACCAAATAGCTGGTTTTTCACCGTAATATGCTTCCCCTGCTTTAACAAGGTCTAAAAATGATTTTTGTGAAAGTTTTTGAACTTCTGGGCTTACAGTTGAATAGCATAATGAAAAATCTGCACTATTGCCGGCTGCGATGAACAATTTTTTAAATTCTTCTTCGTATTTTTTAGCAACTTGCATACATTTATCTCTAAATTCCTCGCGTGAAACTTCGTGTGCTTTTATGCCAAATTCTTTTTCAACAAGCCTTTCTGTTGGCAAGCCATTATCGTCAAATCCAAATGGATAAAAAACATTGTAACCTGTCATTCTCTTATATCTTGCCACAAACTCCGCTTGAGAATATGAAAAAATATGTCCAATGTGGATTTTGCCACTAACTGTTGGAGGTGGAGTGTCTATTGAAAATATTTTTTTGTCGGAATTTTTGTTGAATTTATATATTCCGTTGTCTTGCCAAAACTTTTGCCATTTTTTTTCTGATTCACTAAAATTGTATTTTTTATCTAACATTTTTTCTTGCCTTTTATCTAATTTTATAACTCTATCAATTATAATAAAGCCCCCGCTTTTTGTCAACAATTTAATGGAGAGTAATAATAAAAAGAGCAGCACGCTCTTTTAATATTTTTATAATACAAATTGAATAATTTGCTGAACTATTAATTCTCAATGTCGATTGATTATAGCACCCAATCCAATCCGCGTTCTTCAACAACTTCAAGTGTGAACACAACTTCCATTTTTGCAATTCCATAAGGTCCGCCTGAAGCGCCTTCCCATTCTCCCGTTTCATAAACATTGTTGGAAAAGAAATCTACTGTTTCACTTGGGTTGATTAGTGCTAAAGTGCCGTTGGTTGCTTCAGCTGCGTCTGCTGCAACATAATAGTAAAATCCGTCTGCTGCTGGTTTCCATCTATTTGTAAATTCCAATTTTTGAGCAAACAATTCTGATGTAACTTGTTCTAATGAAACGCCAAGAGTGCTTGCCGTTGCTTGAACATAATTATCACCGCTCAAAGTGTAATATTTATACTCAATCTTAGCACGAGCGTAGAATGATAATGATTTTGATTCTACAATGATTTGTGGTGTTGCCATTAAATATGTTTCATTTTGGCCAGCCCCACTCAAAATTTGAAAATCGGCTTTTGGCCCTGTTGAGCTGCCTGATGGGTAATATTGCAAATAACCTGATGAAGACAAATTGCCATCAGTAAAGATGTTTGTAACAGTAAAATACAGGCCTTTGTCCATAACCATAGTTCCGGAACCTTGCCTGTTAGCACGATAAAGGGCTCCAGTGACGCCAAAACTAAGCATAGCAACAAGCATTATAGAGAAAAACATTATTAATGATTTGATACTTGATTTTGATTTCATACTGCCCCCCTTTTCTTATATTTAACTAACTTAATAGTTTATTTCTAACATCTTATTTTAAATTAAACTTAAAAAATAGTCAACTAAATTATATCTTTTTAATTATAAATTAAAAAAAACACCAAAAAATGGCATTTTATTTATATATTGTATTTTTTGTTTCTGAATAGCCCAATTCATATTTTGTGTAATCTTCTTTAAAATCTTCGCTTTCATAATATTCAATTTGGCTTTCTTGTTTCGCAATTTGGCTGTTTGTTTCTGCAATTTGGCCGTCTAAATTATTAATTTCTGAATTGAGTTCATTAACTTTAACTGTTTGCCAAATAATAACACCAAATAAAACAACCGCAATCAAAATGACTGCCGAAAATATAATTATTAAATTTTTTTTGCCCTTATTCGTTATTTTCATTAGATTTCTTCTTAAAAATTTTATTTGACAACTTTGTCATCAATTTCTTAAAAGCATTATAACAAAGTGAGCAAATTTTTGCAACTATTAAGCCTAATGTTATTCTTTCAATTAAAATTCCTAAAACATAGCCCAATAAAATATAGAATCTAAATTCGCCATAATTTAACTCAAGCAAACAAGCAAAAAAGACCGCGCCACAAAGAGCAACTGAAATAGCGTCAAAAATTTTTTCAAAGACCTTGTTTTTATTAAATAAAAATGTCAAATATTTGCTTGCGTCAAAAATTAAGCCTGAAACAAAGCCCACGCAAAAAATTATCAAAAATATTAAAGGTTGATTTAAAGTTTCATATAAAATCATTAAAATCTCTCATTTTTATTTAAAAATACGCTTAATAAAGTTCAATTTTTGCTTTTTATCAAAATATTTGATGTTGTTGATTAAGCCTTCGATTTCCAAAATTCCACTTTCAACATCAAGTTTTTTAACTTCCATATTTGAACCTTGGACGGACAAAGCAACCCCATCAACTTCAACTAAAAGTTCACTATCGGAAATCCCAACAACTTTTTCAATCCCTGTTAAATTAAGAATTTTTCTATTAACTAGCG
>ULTC01025953.1_pt1 | contig 11336 bp, 8 predicted proteins | sample 1957091 | NCBI WGS metagenome assembly ULTC01 (sample SAMEA4835720, study PRJEB28245) | human gut metagenome | biome: gut microbiome; material: fecal sample | place: Denmark | collected 2008 | reverse complement strand
GTTACGGCACAGCCGTTAATCACTTATCACTAACCGCTAATCACTATTTCTTATTTCATACGGTCAACGCACATCTGATACAATTCGTTCAGCTTGCTGTCATATATCGGAGCCAGTTCGGAATTATACTTCTGCATAAGCTTCACTTCTGAACTGAGGATAGGCAGCTGATAGTCGATGATTTCACGGCTGGACATAGCAAAACGTTGTTCATCCAGGCTCAGATACCAAGTGAGGTATTCCACAGCCTTGTCGGCAAGTGCCTTCATAATGCTGTCGGCTTTTTCCGTTTCGCCCAGTTGATAGTATGCTTCTGCCATTTGTACGGCGCCGTTCTGCCAGTCGTAAGGCACATTATAGGCAGGAATCATCTTCTCTGCATAGTCCAATGCTTTCTTGGCCTTGTCATTCTTGCCTTCACGTATCAACTGACCTACGAGTTGTGAGAAGATACGTCGGTGAGAATAGCACATACGCATGGCGTTTTCATCAATATAGATACCTTCCTTGTCGATGCCACCGAACTTGAACTTGTTCATCAGGTTGTCATACATCTTTTCGCTATCCAGTTTGACGCCTGTCTTGTCGGTATCGAACGGAGTGAAGCGATAGGTTAGGCCTTCCTGTATGAAGTGATTACCCATGCCGAGGTGGTTTTCCGTACCTACGCTGACTGCCATGTAGATAGGACGTTCCCAATTGGCTTCTGCCAGCATTTCAAGCATCATCAGTTCGCTCTTATAAAGGGCGCGTTTGCCTTTCAGTGAGATGTGCATGTAATCGGGGATACTGTCGCCCGGTATCATCATGCCGCTGCGGCGTACAGCTTCCTTATCCACCTTCAGTACAATGCTGTCCGTAGGAATTACTTTGAGATCTTCATTTTTGCTTCGTACCCAATATTTCAGGATGTTCTGCAATTCGTACGGGTTTTCACCGAACTCTTTCTTCACATTCACCAGAGCTTCCGGGTTGCCGTTCAGTGCCTGCTTTTCAGCTTCGGCATAGAGGGCGTCGATGCTCTTCTTGTAATCGGCCTGTACAGGAATGTATTCATTGGTTCCTTCCACGTAATCCATACGGTCCCAAGTGATGGGCAATGACGGAGAATCGTAAGCAGGACGCTTCATCTGGTCGATATACCAATCTGTCTGTAAGTAACTGAGGTTACAAGTACGTGCATCCGTGCGGAATCCTTCTGTTTCCTGATTGTACCACAAGGGGAATGTATCATTATCACCGTTGGTGAAGATAATCGGATTGCCGGTTTCTTGCAGAGACATCAGATAGTTCTGGCCGAAGTCACGTGCCAGGTAGCGGTCGCTGCGGTCGTGGTCGTCCCACGTTTGGCTTGCCATCTGTATGGGCACGAACAGACAGACAACGGATGCCAGTGTTGCGGCCGGAAGTTCCTTCATCTTGGCGTAGTGTTGCAACAGGCGGATAATACCTGCCACACCCATACCTATCCAAATGGCAAAGGCGTAGAATGATCCGGCGTATGCATAGTCGCGTTCACGCGGTTGGCTCGGTGTCTGATTCAGGTAGAGCACAATGGCGATACCCGTCATGAAGAACAGGAAGAACACTACCCAGAACTGTTGAATACCCTTCTGTCCGCGGTATGCCTGCCATAAAAGGCCGATGATACCGAGCAATAAAGGCAGACAGTAGAAGACGTTGTGTCCCTTATTGTTTTGCAGTTCCTGCGGCAACAGACTCTGGTCGCCCACCAGGAAGTTGTCAATGAACGGGATGCCGGTGATCCAGTTACCATGTTCTATTTCTCCGCTGCCTTGCAGGTCGTTCTGGCGTCCGGCGAAGTTCCACATGAAGTAGCGCCAGTACATCCAGTTGAGCTGGTAGGTGAAGAAGAACTTGATGTTTTCCCATTGTGTGGGCATGTTCACCATCACCATTTGTCCGCACTGATCATAGGGAACGTCTTCGCCCTTAATGTCTACCCAGGCTTGATATTCCCTGGCGTGCTGGCTGCTGTACATACGCGGGAAAAGCATATTCTGCGCGTATTCGTATTCGATACGTCCGGGGATTTCAATATAGCTGTCCTTTTCATCGGGAGTGGCTTTTTCCTTGCGGATAAATTTGGTTCCGTTGTACGAGATACGTGGTTCGCAATAGCCATCTTTTACATCGAGGGCTACTTTGGAAGAGAATGCCTGTCCGTAGAATAACGGGCGGGTTCCGTATTGTTCACGACCCAGATATTCACCCAGCGTGAAGATGTCTTCGGGTGAGTTCTGATCCATGGGGGTGTTGGCTGTAGAGCGGATCACGATAATGGCGTAGGAAGAATATCCGATGACAATCATCATGGTACACAACAGCGACGTGTTGAGCGTACGCGCAGAAACACGGTATTTCTCTTTCATACTTGCCTGCATCTTCGGGCTGAGGTAGAAGAACAGGAAGGCGATAACAATAATACCTATAATAACAGCGCTCGTTCCGTGTCCGTAGAAGGGAATACCCAACAAGGCAATTGTCAGTACGAAGGAGACGGACATGCGCATCTTGTTCTTTTCCGTGTAGCTTTCGTATACTCCCCAGATGATGGAAGCTGCCAATACAATGATGTAAACCATTACACCGCTGTTGAAAGACATTCCCAGTGTATTCACGAAGAACAGTTCGAACCAGCCTCCTACTTTTACAATACCCGGTACCATGCCATACAGTACAGCGGCAACCAGAATGCCCGAAGCGAGCAATGCCAGTAATGAACCTTTGGCATTTGCGTTGGGCACTTTCTTGTAATAGTAAACCAGTACGATGGCGGGTAAGCAGAGCAAGTTCAGCAAGTGTACGCCGATACTAAGTCCCGTCAGGTAAGCGATGAGGATAAGCCAGCGGTCGCTGTGAGGTTCGTTCGCCACATCCTCCCATTTCAGTATCAGCCAGAATACAACGGCTGTGAAAAGAGAAGAGAATGCGTAAACTTCACCTTCGACGGCACTGAACCAGAAGGTGTCACTGAATGTATATGCCAGTGCGCCTACCAGACCGCTACCCATGATGGTAATCAGTTGTCCGCGGGTAATATTATTCTCATCTGTAACAACAAGTTTGCGTACCAGGTGCGTGATGCTCCAGAACAGGAACAGGATACAAGCGCCACTCATCAGTGCACTCATATAGTTTACCATTTTGGCAACGGTGCTCGGGTCGGAGGCAAATTGTGAGAACAGGTTGGCTACCAGCATGAAGAAAGGTGCTCCGGGCGGGTGTCCTACTTCCAGTTTGTAGCCGGTAGTGATGAACTCCGGGCAGTCCCAAAAACTTGCAGTCGGTTCAATAGTCATGCAATAGACCGTAGCTGCAATGAGGAAAGTAATCCAACCCACAAGGTTGTTTACGGTTCTGTACTGTTTCATTCGGAAAGAATTCGTTATGTTTTTAAGTTATAGCTCTGTATTTTGGTATATACGGCCGCAAATATAGTGATTTAACTGCTAAATGCGTGGAGCTAAGGCATATTTATTAGGATAGGTTAAAAGATATACATTGATTTTTTGTAGAGAAAAGTTTCAAATATTATAGCTTTGATGTTTAATGTTCGCAATTACAGCATCCATATTCGTCGCCATGTTTATGCTCTGCCAATATGCGATGGGGCAGTGCTCCGTGCCCTAATAACTCTATCGGACAGTTGAAGTTCCGTTCCAACCATTCCTCACTTATCCCCGTGTCGGGATGATAATCCAGTGTTTCATTCACACAGGCGATGGACTTCACTTGTTGCAGTACTGTGCCGATATCATGGCTGACAAGAATGATGGCGCAGTCGTGGTTAATCTCTGCCAATAGTTCGTAAAGGCGGGCTTCGAAACGCTTGTCGATATAGGTACTGGGTTCGTCTAGGACAACGAGTTGAGGATCGGAGATGATGGCACGCCCCAGCAAAGCACGTTGCAATTGTCCGCCGCTTAGTGCACCGATGGCACGTTCTTCCAATCCTTCCAATCCCATACGGGCAATCACTTGGCGGGCTTTCTCCCGATGTGCTGCGGTGAAGCGTGAAATAAGTGACTTTTGCGAGCTGAGTCCGGAAAGGATTACTTCTTCCACTGTAATAGGAAACTTACGATCTATACTGTTGTATTGTGGCAGATATCCCATTTTGAGTGCTCGTCCACCTCTATAAAGAATTTCCCCTCCAGTAGGTTTCAACAGACCAAGTATACATTTGATGAGAGTTGTTTTTCCGCCGCCATTAGGGCCGATGATGCCCAGAAAGTCCCGGTCGTAAACGGTGAGGTTTACGTTGCGTAATACCGTGCGGCTGTCATAGCCGGCACTGAGATTCTTTATTTCAATAAGAGGCGTACCCATTTGTTTACTGCTTGACGATGTCTTTAGTTCTTAACGACCAATTCCTTGGCAATGTTCAACATTTCTTCTTCCCAATCGTAAGAAAGCGGATTGATAGGGATTACCTTCGTTCCCGTCTGTTTGGCAATGATCTCCGCATTGCGACGGTCAAATTCAGGTTGCACGAAGATAACACGGACTTTCTCTTTTTTACAAGTGTCTATCAGATTCTTGAGGTGGGAGGGAGAAGGTTCTTTACCATTTTCTTCGATGGAAATCTGATGCAGACCGTAGTCGCGGGCAAAGTAAGATAATGCCGGATGATAAATCATGAAAGCACGGTCCGCATTGGGAGCCGACAGCATGTGACAAATAAGGCTATCGGTATGTTCAATTTGGTTGCAGAGACTTTTGTAACGCTCCATATAGACTTCTTCATTGCCTTTGTCGATGGCGCACAGTGCATTTACGATATTTCCGGCAATAATCTGTGCATTATAGGCAGAACTCCAAACGTGTGGTTCTACACCCAAAAGATGCTGATGCTCATCGTCTTGGATGGAATCGTGGGCGTGAGGTTCATCGGCATCGTGATGATGGTGGGCGTGTGAGGAATCATAAATCAGGTCGATGCCGCGGGAAGTATCGAAGAATTGCAGGTGCGGAGCGTTATCCGTCAGCTTGTCCATCCAGGTTTGTTCAAAACCGATGTAGCCGATCCGGAAGTAGGCTTTGCTCTTGGCAAGATCTACGAGTTGCTGGGGGGTAGGGTCGTAGGTTTCCGGGCTACTTCCTTTGGGAACCATGCTGATAACGTTGAAGTTATCGCCTGCAATGGCTTCGGTGAAATAGCGTAATGGCTCAATAGTGACAGTGATGACGGGCTTATCGCCTTCACTCTTATTATTTTGGACGCTGCTGTTCTTGCAGGATGCGGCGAGCAAGGCAGCGAGGATGTACAGGAATGTTCGTTTCATTATTATATTTATGGTTTTTATAATTGATTACTCTTTATGGTTTCTCTTTCGTTGCCCTCAGTATCTCCCGTTTTCCCCCCGGAGGTCCCGGAAGGCGCTCCACACGGAAGCCCACAGCTTGCAACATACGGCGGATGACACCTTTGGCGCAATACGTCGTCAATATTCCCCCTGTATTCATATAAACGTAAAGAGAGCGAAATAATTGCTCGTTCCACATTTCTGGTTGCTTTTCAGGGGCGAAAGCATCGAAGTAAACGAGATCAGGATTTAGTGATAACCACTTATCACTAATCGCATCCATCTTTATCTTCCGCAGGGTGAAGTGCGGGGATATTTTTACGTCTTCTTCCCACGGGGCAGTGTGCAACTGCTTGAACAGCGGGTTATTGCTATATCCTAGTGCATCGACTTCTTCCCAGGTAAGGGGATAGAGCTCGATACCGGTATAATGTACGGGACGCGCATCCTGTTCGGCAGCTTCCAGTGTGAGCAAGGCATTCAGTCCGGTGCCGAAGCCTATCTCAAGAACGTGCGGTTGCGGTGCGGCAGAGGCTTTCAGCCCCATGTTGATAAAGATATGCTGCGACTCTGTACGCGCCCCTTTCACCGAATGATAATGTTCATCCAGTTCGGGCACAAAGAGCGTTGCGCTTCCATCTTCCGTACGTTCTATAATTCGTTTCATAACTTAAAACATAGATATTACTCCCTGCAATGCCAGCAGCATCACGGCATACCGTATCAGCTTTCCGGCAAACATGGACGAAGTAGTCAGCCATACATTGCTACGCATGAAACCCAGCGCAATGGCAATTACTTCGCCCACGAAGGGCAGGAATGCAAAAAAGCCCATCAATGCTCCTTTACCTTGAAGGAAAGTCTGCATCTTGTCTACTTTTTCTTTTTTTACTTTGAAATATTTCTCTATCCAGACTACGTTACCCAGACGCCCCATGTAGTAGCACGTCATACCGCCAATCGTATTACCCAACGTGGCGAAGAGTACACACATCACCGGACTGAGCCCTACCTTTACCAGTGCTATCATCACCAGTTCCGAACTGAACGGAACGATGCTTCCTGCCAGTAAGGCGGAGATAAATAAACCGAGATAGCCCCAGTCTATCAGGAGTTGAACCAATGAGTCTACAAAAGCATCCATACGTTAAATCCGAATAAGAGTATAAGCCCGGCAAGGGCACAAATGAAAAACACATTAGAAGCCCGACTGTTCGTCAGTACCACGAAATGTCCTGTCAGGATGCTGACGCCTATCAGCAGCAAGGGCAGGAGGTGAAACGTTTGTGCCGGTTGCAACAGGATATAGACGAAGATGCAGAACGTCAGGAAAATAAGGAAATGCAGATAACTGCGGGTACGTATCTTATCTTCGTAACCTGCCACCAGGCAGTGAACGGAGCTTACTATGAACAACAGGAACAAATAGCCCAATGTAGCGATTTCCCATACTGGGAAGTTCCATAAAGTAATGGGATGGAACGTCACCAGTTCGATGAATGGCTGATAGAATAATTCTATTTCACCATAGAAGTAGGCATGTCCAAACAGGAACCAATAGGGGAGCGTCCAGCCGATCAGACCTCCGAAAAAGCTCTTAGGAGTGAGTGCCTGGAAACTGTATGCACCGATCCAGAAAATGGGAATGAACAATGTCAGTTGCGGGAAGAACAGACTGCCCGCCCCGATAAACAGGAACGAGTAGAATAGGATGCCCGCCGGATGTGGATGTTGATAGCCCTTGAACAGGAAGAACAAAGATATCAGAAATGCTGTCGAGGCAATGTCTCCAGCATATAATTGGTGCATGGCAGGGCAGACAGATATCAGCAGAAAGTAAATGGCTGTCTGCACGGATGCCCGCATACGGATAATGGCGAAGGTGTTGTTCAGCTCTATCAGGAAGTAGCCGATTATACCGTAAAGCAGAAAGCTTAGGGGCGCACTTGCCCATGTCGGAATCCAATCGTTGTAGATGGTTTCCCACAATGGGTAATTGCTTTTCATCACTGGAATCTCGGGTAATAAGATGGAAGTCAGTACCCAGCAGAACAGTGATAGAAAGACAGCAGCGGGGAGGGTGAAGCGCCCCGCTGTAATCCGGTTCTGTAATCGTTTACTTCGTATCATTATAATAAAGGTGATGGGGTGATTAGAGATCGAACCCGATGTCGCGGCGGAAATACTTCTTGTCGAAGTGGATCATATCCGCTACTTTATAACTTTTGGCAAGGGCTTCCTCCTTGGTTTCACCATACGAACATACGGCAATCACGCGTCCGCCGTTCGTTACCACTTGTCCGTCTTTCATTGCGGTTCCGGCATGGAAGAGGATGCTGTCCGTGGCTGCTTCAAATCCGGTCATCACTTTGCCCTTTTCGTAAGCTTCGGGATATCCACCGCTGACAAGCATGACACAGGCGGCTGTCCGTGGGTCCATCACCAATGTCTTGGTGTCGAGGTTGACATCGCGTACACCTTCCAGAAGTTCTACAAAGTCGCTTTGTATACGCAACATGACGCTTTCTGTTTCCGGATCGCCCATACGGACGTTGTATTCTATCACCATTGGTTCACCTTTCACACGGATCAGGCCGAGGAAGATGAAGCCTTTGTAAAGGATGTTTTCTTCCTGTAATCCGCGGATGGTAGGTTCGATGATGCGGGTACGTACCTTTTCCATGAATACCTCGTCGGCAAAGGGGACAGGAGTTACACTTCCCATGCCACCGGTATTCAGGCCTTTATCGCCTTCACCGATGCGTTTGTAATCTTTGGCAACAGGCAAAACCTTATAGTTCTTACTGTCTGTCAGCACAAATACGGAGCACTCTATACCGCTGAGGAATTCTTCGATAACAACTGTGGCGCTGGCCTGGCCAAACATACCGCCGAGCATTTCTTCCAGTTCCCGCTTGGCTTCTTCCAGTGTAGGGAGAATGAGCACACCTTTTCCGGCGCATAGACCGTCGGCTTTCAGCACGTAGGGAGCTTCGAGGGTTTCGAGGAAAGCAAGGCCTTCGTCCAGATTAGCAGCAGTGATGCTTTTGTAACGGGCGGTGGGAATACCGTGACGTTCCATGAAGCCTTTGGCGAACTCTTTGCTGCCTTCCAGTTGCGCACCTTTAGCTGTAGGGCCGATGATGGCAATATGTTGGGTGGAGGCATCTCCGGTAAAGCTGTCGTAGATACCTTCTACCAGCGGATCTTCGGGACCTACCACGATCATGTCTATCTTTTGTTCTAAAGCGAAGGCTTTCAAGGCAGGGAAATCGGTTGCCTTGATGGATACGTTCTCACCTACCGCACTGGTGCCGGCATTACCGGGGGCGATAAAAAGTTTCTCTACTTTCGGGCTTTGGGCTATTTTCCATGCCAGGGCATGCTCGCGGCCACCACTTCCTAATAATAATACTTTCATCTTTATATTTCTTTTAATTGTAATCACTTATTTCCTAAATACTCTTCAAAATAACGGGTTATCTTTTCATGCAGATGTACCCGGTCACGTCCCCTGACATTGTGCTTATGTGTGGGATAGATAAACAGGTCCGGATATGTGCGTGCATCCACACAAGCCTTTATGAACGAAAGTGTATGTTGAGGTACACAAGTATCGTCATGATCATCATGGATCAATAGCAGATGTCCTTTCAGATTGCCGGCAAGGTTTTTCAGGTTGCACTCTTTGTACCCTTCCGGATTACTCTGTGGGGTATCCATATAGCGTTCTCCGTACATGATTTCATAATATCCCCAGTCGATGACCGGACCACCTGCAACGCCTACCTTGAATATCTCGGGATAGCGGAGCAGCAATGCCGTAGTCATGTGACCACCGAAACTCCAGCCGTGCACACCGATGCGGTTGCCATCTACATAAGGCAGACTTTTCAGGAATTCCACACCTTTCACCTGGTCTTTTCCTTCTTCAATGCCAAGATGTCGGAAAGTAGCATTTTCAAATTCCAGTCCGCGGTTGTCACTTCCACGGTTGTCGAGGCTGAACATGATATAACCTTTGTTGGCCATGTAGATATCCCAGCCACGTGCACCGTTCTGCCAACCGCCGGTGACCATTTGGGCGTGCGGTCCACCGTATACATAGACAATGGTGGGGTATTTCTTATTCGGATCAAAGTCCGCAGGTTTTATGAGACGATAGTAAAGATCAGTCATACCGTCGGCAGCTTTGATGGTGCCTACTTCGATGCTCGGCATGGTGAAGTCCTTGAATGGATCTTCTGCTGTCAGCAGATTGATGCTTTTCCCGTTTTGTGTGGCGATAAGGTTGATGCTGCGTGGCACTTCAGGGCTGGAATAGGTATCTATGAGGTAACTGCTGTTTGCACTCAGTGTGCCGTGGTGTATACCTTCCGGTGTGCCTAGCGGGCTACGTTTGCCTGTTGCTATGCTTACTTTGAAGAGGTTGCTTTGCAACGGGGAATATTCCGTGGAAGCTATGATGATTTCTTTCTTTCCACTGTTGAAGCCAAGCACATCTTGCACAAGCCAGTTGCCGGAAGTCAGTTGCTTGACCAGCTTACCGTCTGTGCCATAGAGGTACAGGTGGTTGAAGCCGTCGCGTTGGCTTTGGTAGATAAACTTGCTGTTGTCCCACGGCAGGAATACGATGGGGTGCTGGGGTTCTACGTATTTGGGATGTGTCTCTTCAAAAAGAGTTCCTATCAGTTCGCCTGTTTCTACGCTGTACTGGCATAGCTTGGCATGGTTCTGATCACGGTTCAGTTCTATGAGATAAAGGCTTTTGGCATCCGGTGCCCAACTTATATTGGTGAAGTAACGGTCGGTAGGATCACCTGCATTCAGATAAATTGTCTTCTGCGTTTCGGGATTGTAGATGCCTACAGTTACTTTGTGGCTCGTCATACCTGCCATCGGGTAACGTACATTGTTCAATTCGCCCACCCGTGCGGTGATGTCCACTAACGGATATTGTGTTACCATACTTTCATCCATGCGGTAGAAAGCGAGCAAGTCACCTTTCGGACTCCAGTAAGTTCCTTTGCTGATGCCGAACTCGTTACGGTGTACGCTTTGTCCGCATACGATCCCTTCCGGTTCGTTGGTTACGGCGCGATCGTTAACATAAAGATTATTATTCAGAGTGTAAGCAATATGGTCGCTTACGGTATTATAATCCTCATTGGCTGCCTTTTCTGGCAAGGCTTGTTTGCTGATGATCTTATCCGCTTTCCAGTCGTAAACGATATAATTACCGGGCAGGGTGATAAGCAACTGAGTCTTTTCAGCCCAAGGCAGGCTCACCTGATATAAATGACTCAGTTTACCCAGTTTTTCCTGTTCCAGTGCTTGGTTGATTCTCTCACGCGTCAGGAGTAGGGTTTCCTTTCCTGTTTTAGGGTTCACTGCAAACAAAGAGTCTATTTCGGGCTTGATGCACGTGTCTCCCCACCATTGCAGCCCGTACAGGCTTTTTGCAAAGCGATAGGTTTCTCCGCCGGGGATCAGGTCTTCCAGCGTCGGTTTCTTTAAATCTTGTGCCATAACGTTCGTTGTGAAGAGAGCGGATGATGCCAATAATACCACTCCCATCCATTTACTGATTATCTTCATGTTCATAGTCTTTTGTTAGTCATTCTCTTTTCTAAAACCTTTCACTTCTATTCTGCCCATTGGTGTACTTTTCACTTGTACGGCGGCACTCAGCTTGGCAAAGGCAGAGTATCTAACACCTCCTTTGTTTGAGGTGAAAATTTGGCACCTCAAACTGTCTCTCAGCAACTTACTCTCCCTCTTCCCGCTTTCTCGGTTTAAACTCCCTTTTCGGCTTGAACTCCCCGTTTCCTCCCGGACGACGTTCTCTGTCAAACGGTTTTCTTTCCCTGTCTCCATCCTTGCGGAATTCCCTTGGCTTGAATTCCCCTCTGGGCCTGTCTTCTCTCGAACCAAACTCCCGGGGTTTACTGTCTCTTGGTCTGAATTCCCTTGGCTTGTCATCTCTGGATCTGAATTCTCCTGGTT
>ULTC01060124.1_pt1 | contig 11348 bp, 7 predicted proteins | sample 1957091 | NCBI WGS metagenome assembly ULTC01 (sample SAMEA4835720, study PRJEB28245) | human gut metagenome | biome: gut microbiome; material: fecal sample | place: Denmark | collected 2008 | reverse complement strand
TGATTGCATCTCTCACCACTGCTACATACGCTTGGTTCACACAATCTGCAACCGCAACTATCGATAGCATTGCTTTCCAAGTTGGCGCAGGCGCGGATTTGCTTATCGGCGTTTCCGGCACGAACAACTTTGTTGCAACACCTACCAACGCTTCGTTCTACAGCGGTTCAACGACTTAAAAGAAGGGCGCAACGTTTGCCGATCAAGGTACTTGGGAAGGCGATGTCAACGCACTCGGCGTAAACATCGATTTAAACAATTTGAACTTGTCGAATATTGAAAAGGCAATCGGCACTGGTACTTTTACCGGAACACCCGGCTCTTGGGATGCCGAAACACATCAATACACGCCCGGCACGAATCTCGGTGGAACTGCAGACACGGCATTTAGCAACGCTAACTACAAAACCGGTATGATCAAAGCAGAAGGTCAAGCAACTTCTGTCAAAGCGGACACAATCGATACCGCTTGGAAAAACTTTGACTATCTCGATGTCGTTATCGGTGTTCAAGCAACAAAAGCAAACCTTCAATCTATGACTTGCTACGTTACGGTTAACCCCGGCGCAGGCACAATCATCGGTATGAACGCTGCAATCCACGTTGCATACGAACTTGTAAAACCCAACGGAACGGCTACAAACACTTTGGTTGACAATGATGTTTACGGCACGTCTTACTCTTATGCTACCAAGCCAAATGCAGTTACAAACACCGTATATAACACAGCAAAAACTGCATACGATAAAAATGTTGCTAATTCAACCGGTTTGACCTGCCTTGGTGGTGATGGAAAAGTTACGTTGAACACAGGCGCAATGACTTTCCCGATTGAGTTGGACAAAGTTACAAGCGGTGCTATTGACGTATCCGGTATCTATCAACTTCACCTTGTGATTTACGTTGCAGGTTTCGACAGCGACTGCTTGGAAGCAGCAAAAGGCGTTTCCTCTACAATCTACATCACCTTCGCAGGTGTTGAAGCAGCATAATCAATAAATAATAACTAAATCTTCCAAAAAAAAGAAACGGGCTCGGCAAACCGAGCCCGTTTCTGAATTGTTGACTATATCATCGGATTTTAACTGTAAATGTTATTCATTAGCCGCCAACACTCACATCTGTTGTGTTGAAGAATATTTTGATGTCGCCTTTTGAACCTTTTGCCTGATCTTTACAATCCGAGTCGGCACCTGCAAGATAAATAACAATCTCAATTTGGTCAATCTTATCTTTTTCAGTTGTAAGCCCGGTAATTGTTATTGCATATGTGGTTGTTGTTCCTGCATCAGCACCATATGTGGCTTTGTATGTTGCTTTTTGAGAATCAGACAAATTGGTAGTCAATGTACCTTGTTTAGTTGTATATGGATTGCTTCCAAATATGTCTAAATCTTTCCATTCACCTGCACTATTCACTCTATATGCGACGTGGAGTGCGGCAAGAATACCGATTTGCGGTGATGGATTGGTGCCATAATCAACACATATGACCAGTTCATTTGATTGCAATTCTTTTGTTGGTGCTGCGCCAAGGAACAGATATGCGTAATCGCTGTTTGCAACTGCATATGCTTGATTCGTTAAAGATTCAACATTGTTTTTCTTTTCGACATTTGCTGCGATTGATTTTGTGCCACCTTTAACATTCCAAAGCAAAGTATTTGCAATGGTTGCATCTTCGACTTTTGTGAGTGTGGTGTTGGCAACACCGACCGCTTTGTTTTGTGCACCCCAAGTCACAGAGTGATTGACAGATGCACTCAAACCAGTGGTGCCGTCTTTCCAAGTTCCGCCACCCAATAAACCTGCTTCGCCTGCTTCATAAGTACAATCACCGGACATAAAAGCCGTTATACCGGCATCTGCTTCATATGTGTTGTTGGTTTTAAGTCCGATATTCACAGCATTTGATGACGTGACTTCAACACCAAATCCTTGAACGGACGTAACATTACTCGTTGTGAACCAAGCGTATGTAGCAGTGGTGAGAGATGCAATCAAGACAACAACCATTACGACTGTTGAAATAATCAAACCTTTCTTTTTCATCATTTTTCTCCTTATCGGAATAAAGCCCCTTTCTAAAAACTTTATCCCTAAATTTATTTTTTGTTTATTTTTTAATTTTGTTTTGTCATTCATCCGCTTGTCATTCAGAGGAGCGGAGCAACATAGGAATCCGGCGGAGCGAAATGCGGCTTGATTGCACTATGTGTCTCGAATGACATATTGTCGAGTTTGCGCAGTTTGCTTTCTGCTCGCAAAATTGCGATTTTGTGCAAAAATCTGCGCTGAGGCAACATCAATACGCAAGTGTGCGTATTGCCGAGAGCCTCGTTTGATTTTTGCACTACTACCGCGCACCATTGCTCAAACGGCGTTGCGGTGAAAACAATAAACAAGTTTATTGCAAAGCACCGCACTTGTTTTCGCAATCACTAACCGCGCAATTGTTCGTGTGCTCTCAAATCAAGCAGGGACAAGAACTCGTGCCACAATTTCGCACGAACGATTGTTTGGTGTTGCACGCTTTGGCACGGATAAGAACTCAAACCGCAGTTTCGCCAAATTATCTGCTTGGTGACGTGCCTATCGGCACGCTTTTCCTTTTGTTTCTGCGCTGAGGCAACATCAACACGCAAATATGCGTATTGCCGAGAGCATTGGCGATTGCGTGCTAAGCACGCTTTTGCTTTGAAGTAGGGAAGGGGAAACGCATAATTTGATTGCGTGTAACTTGTTTTGCGGAAAATCATTGACAAGTTATAAATCGATGTGATATTATAACAAGGCTTTGAAAACGAAAACTTTTGGTTTTGGAGAAGTACCCAAGAGGCCGAAGGGGCTCCCCTGCTAAGGGAGTAGTACGAGTGAATCGTAGCCAGGGTTCAAATCCCTGCTTCTCCGCCAAGTGAAACTCGTTTGAACCCTTGAGGTTCAAGCGAGTTTTCCTTTTGTACGATGGGGCTATTGTTTCCCATTGCGTTTAGGCAGTCGTTTGTTGCGGCTTTGACGTTGCTGCTATGTCGTTAAGGTGCGAAATAAGTTCTTCCGTGTCTTTCCTCTTAATTACCGTCGGGTGGTTATCGTCGGTGTTGTAAAAGATTAAAACTTTGTCGTCATACAAAATAACACGGTTTATGAACGAGTTGAAACTCTAATAAATAGAAGGTATAATGATGAACTATTTAACATTAAAAGAAAATATTTTTAACATTTCTCAAAATATGTTTCCTCAAATTTGTGTTGATATGGATAGGTTTGAGAACAAGCAATATAATTATTATTTTGCACTTGCAAATGAGATATATCGTGGACTGGCTCTATGTTGCGTGGCAATAGATATCCAATCTTATTCTCAAATTGGAACGTTGTTGCGCCAACTACTTGAGCAAGTAGCAACAGCGAAAATTATTGGGTTAAACGAAAATAACTTATCTGCATACGGAATGTTTGCAAAAGCAAGGCATTATTATCTAGAGCATAATGAGGATGACTGCGAACTAAGAAAATTATACGATGCAAGCCAATTAACCAAAAAGCAAAGAAAAAACATTATCGATTTTTATTCTTTAGGGTGGTTAGAACTTATTGGTGTAACGGAAATATCTTACGATAAACTATTTGAGCTTGCCAATATTCACGATTTGGCAATCTGGCGTAAATACTGTAACAACTTTGTTCATACAAATCTAACTTATATGGAATTAACGCAAGAAGGCATGATAAAACTTAATACAGAATTTATATACCTTCTTGCTATCTTATTCGATGAAATTTGTTGTAGTTACCATAATGTAGCAGGCTTTGATTTTAAGTTTGGTAATATTGACATTTTCTCTGAGTTTAGAAAAACATATGCAAAAATTACGGAAATTCGCCAAGAGATTAAAGATGAACCGCTACAATAATGGATTTCCTGAAGACAAAAAGTTCAAATTGACTTTCAGGCTTTCCGCCACAAAAAAACCGATCCGAATAGGTCGGGTTTTTTTGATGTCGTTTTGATTAAGTTATGACATTTTTTAATGCTGCTTAGAGTGAAAGCAGAGCGGTTTTTGATGTTATTTTGGTTAAAAAATAGGGTGATTTTTCACTGCCGTTTAGGTCAAAAAGCAGGGCGGAAGAATGGACGGTTCAAGGGAAAACAATGATTTGGAAGATTTTTTGGATGATTTGAGGCGAAAAAGTGCCGTTTGAAGCGGTTTTGACGAATATTTGGTATTGACACAGGAGGCTATTTGGGTTAAAATTCATAGTGTATAGTTATAACTATACGTACAGCAAAATCATTCGAGCAAAGCGGAGCGGTATGCTTCGTTTAAGGACAATAAGTATGGCTCGGTGACGTCAATAGTCATTCGTTTTCTTCTCGGTCGCGCTCGTGGCGCGGCATATGGCAATAAGTCTTGGGTTGAAAGTGAAGAAGCATCAGAAAAGGAAGAAATTATGAACATCAAGGAAAAACTCGCTTCCGCTTCCAAAAAGGAACGCACCCCTCAGCAACAAAAGGCTATGACCATTCTCAACTGGGTGGCAACGGCTGTCTGCATCGTCGTGATTATATTCGCTCTCGTAGTGGCGATATTCACTATTGCCGGTTCGACGAACGATAATCATCTCACGCAATTCGGCGACAAGATTTATCTCAACGTCGCGTCGGATTCAATGGAACCGACTTTTAACACGAGCGACGTGATTATCGCAACCGCTTTCGATTATCAAAAGCAACTTTCCGAAATTAAAGTCGGTCAAGTGGTGACGTTCAAGACCACAGTGCGTTCGGGCGGGGCGACTTACGAAATTTACAACACCCACAGAATCGTGCATATCAACTATGAAGAAGACGGCAAGACCGTCAGAAACTTCACGACGCGCGGCGACAATCAAGACGGCACTTGGCAAGAAGCCGCAGCGGAACTAAACAAAGAAGTCGGTTCGCAAAACGAAGCTATAATCGGTCACAAAGAGACCGTTACCCCGTCTAATATAGTTGCGACGTGGGGAAGCGTTGACGGCGAAGGCAACTTCACGGCGGGCAAGATGCTCAAAGGCGTGGGCGGATTCTCCAACTGGATTCAGGACACTGAAAACTTCGGGGCAAATCAAAAGACTCGTTTCTTCTGCGTCGTAGTTTTGCCGCTCATCTTGTTGTTTGTTATTTACGCATTTATTTTGGTGCGTACTCTCGTTATTGCAAAACTCGAAAATCAACGCAAGGTACAATCCGAGCAGGTTGTATCCGTTGACGGACTTTCCGACGAAGAAAAACGTCGTCTTGCGCAAGAATTGCTTGCTTCGTTGCAAGCGAGTGCCGGTGGCGAAAACGCAGACAATGCGGCGGCGCAAGAAGCACCCGTTCAAGAGGAAAAATCCGACGAGCAAAACACCGACGAAAAGTCCGAATAACAGGGCGGTATCGTTGCGTTTTGCGCATAGCTTTCGCGCGTGAATCGAATTTTCCTTATGCAAAGTTTCGGGATTTTTGCATATATACTTTGTATATATTGCAAACGAAAATCCGAGCGTGACTTTGCAATCGTCCGAAAGGACGTCGGCTACACTGTGTAGTCCGAACCACGAAAAGCAATACAATGAACATAAATTTAGTTTTTGAATTTCTCAAAGCCTTTCTCGGCGCGTTTTACGACAAAGGTATCGGCAGTATTTTTTGGGGGATTCTGCATATTTTCTACAACGAAGGATATGCGGACGCTTTCAAGAATTACACCGAATATTTCGGCGCGGGCGAGTGGGCTGTCGCAATCATATTTATTCTGTTGATCGTTGCGGCTATAGTTGCCATAATCGTGTTGGCGGCACTCGGCATACGCAAACTCGCAAGGCTTCAAAAAGCCAAAGTTTTGCCGCAGGATCTCGTTGAAGAATGCGCGAATCTCAAGAAACAAATCATCAAAATGTCGGCTGAAAAAGACCGTATTCTCGGTATGCGCGTGAGCGATATAGGCAATTACGAAGGCGAAGAAGAAGGCGAGGGCGGCGAGAAGAAAGAGGAACAATCCCCAACGGGCGAGTCGCGCTTCTACAAACTCACCGAAATCGACAAAATCTACGAGAATTACGTTCCGCCGGTGTACGACGACGAAATCACGTTGCCCGAACTTTGCGACCGTTTCCGCAACTTTGCTTGCTCGCGTATGCGTCTTTTCTACAATCCGCGCATAATCCGCCTGTTTATCGCAGGTATGTCGACGTCGCGTCTTATGATTTTGCAAGGTATATCCGGTACAGGAAAAACCTCGCTTCCGCACGCAATGGGTATATTCCTCAACAATCCCGCGACGATAGCGTCCGTTCAGCCGTCTTGGCGTGACCGCACCGAACTTTTCGGCTACTTCAACGAATTTACTAAGCGTTTCAACGAAACCGAAGTTTTGAAAAAGATGTACGAGGCAACTTGGAACGACCAAATTTACCTCACCGTTCTCGACGAAATGAACATCGCGCGCGTTGAGTATTATTTCGCGGAAATGTTGTCAATTCTCGAAATGCCTTCACGCGACGAGTGGATTGTCGACCTTGTGCCGTCGGGCTGGCCTAACGACCCAAAACATATCGACAAAGGTCGTTTCAGACTTCCGCAAAATATGTGGTTTATCGGCACGGCAAACAACGACGACTCGACGTTTGCAATATCGGATAAGGTTTATGACCGTGCTATGCCTATCAACATCAACAGCAAGGGCGTACCGTTCGATGCACCGTGGGCAGACAACATCTTCATCAGTTACAAGCACCTCGAAGCGATGTTCAAAGAGTCGCAAGAGATATACAAGGTGTCGCAAGACATTCTCGACAAAGTCAATCTGTTGGACGACTACGTTATCGAGCATTTCCGCCTCGCATTCGGAAACCGTATCGTGAAGCAACTCAAAGAGTTTGTTCCGTCCTACGTCGGATGCGGCGGCACGGAAATCGACGGACTCGACTACGTTCTCTGCAACAAGATATTCCGTAAGTTCGAATCGCTCAACTTGTCCTACATTCGTGACGAAATCGACGGCTTGATTTTGTATTTGAGCGAACTATTCGGCGAAGAGAATATGCAAGAGAGCAAAGAGTATATTAATAGGCTTAAGAAATTGTTCTAATTCTGCACTTGTTTGTAGACGGAACGCGAGCCGCAAGGCGGCGAGAAAGCGAGCGCCGAACTTGACGATAAGTACAAGTGAGCGGGCGAGTGTGGATTTTTTCGCCCGCGAACGAGTTGCATAAGTAGAGAACGATACCTTTCTATGTGAGAGCCGAGTGTTGCCCCACGCAGAGCGGACGCCGTGGGTTCCCTCAAAGAATGCAGAGGGGGAACGGCGGTAGGGGAAACACGTGAGGAAGGGGGAAAATTTAATTGTTACAAGCGTGTGGGTGGGGGCTTGCCCCCACACCCCAATGAATAATTAGAGCGTGTAGCAAAATACTACGTCTTAAAATTCCACATTATCAATCTATCCGTTAGAGTGGAAGAAAGTCAATAAATCTCATAAAAGTATGGCAGACAACAAGATTACCAGAGAAGTGTACAGACAGTACGCCGATAAGATTGTTTCCGTCCTCAACAAAGAGGGCTTTTATGAGCAATTCAAAAAACGAGTCGATAAAGGCGCGTCAAATTTCAAACTCGCAAAAAAACGCCTCGTTCAAGACATCTCGATAGACTGGATAGACACAATCGAGGGCATTTTGCCAAACCTCGATACCATCGTGCGTAACCCGAGAAAATTCATCGTTCAGGAAGAAGATATCGTGGACGTGTCGCTTGCAAGAAGTATCTCGACGGAATCCGTCAAATTCCTTGCTCAGCACACGAATATGATCTCGAAAGTGGACGAAAAAACGGGTGACGTCACGCCGTCCAAAATCCTCAATATCACAAAAGAGGAATCCTTCGAGATTTACGAAAACCGCTTTATTTACACGCTTCTTCTCAAACTAAAAGATTTCGTTACTATGCGTTACGACAAGATAAAAAAGGCGTCGGCAACGCAGGACGTTCTCGAACTCGACATAGAATCGAGATTCAATCTTCCGAGCAAAAAGATAACTTACAGAACGGAATATTTTGCTCAATTAAGTTTTGACGAGGTTATGCGCCTCGACCCCGACACGCTCACGAAAATCGAGCGAGTTGCCAAAATCGACCGCATTATAACCGACTTTTTGTCCTCGTCCTTTGCAAAATCAATGCGCAATTCCGCGCCCGTCCGTCCGCCTATTATGCGTACGAACGTCATTTTGAAAGAGCCTAACTTCAAAAAGGCGCTTACTCTTTGGCAATTTATCGAAACATATCAGCAATCGGCAGGCTTTTCCACGTCCGATGAAGTCGAGGACTACGACATAGACGACGAAAGCGAGCAAAGGCTTCGCAGTATGGTCACTCTCAACACTATGGTTTTCGAGAGTTTGTACGACCAGTGCGAGACTGATATGGATATGGAAGACAAAGATTTTGCCGACTTCTTGCGCGTTGGCAAAATGGACTTTGAAAAGGACAAAATCGACCGCGACGAGTACTCTCAAAAACTCGACGACGAAAAGGAAAACGAGGACGAAAAAGAGAACGTCGAGAAAGTGAAACCCGAGGAAAACGAGGAAGCGGAAAAGGAAATCCCGCCCGAAACCGAACCCGAAACTCCGCCTGAGCAGCAAGAGGAACAACCGGAAGAACAAGAGCCGGAAACTCCGCCCGAAATCGAAGAAAAAGAGATAGAAAAAGAGATCGAAAAACCGCAAGAGATAGAAAAAGAGGTCGTCGTAGAACACCCGGTAGAGGTCGAGCGTTTCAAAGAAATGCCGCCTAAAGCGGATCAGGAAGAAGTCGATCTCGAACCCGACGCGGAAAAATTCGATCAGCACTTGTTTGAAGTCCGCAAGATATTCAAACGTCCCGACGACGATAAAATCAAGCAAGAGGAAATCATCAAGGCACGCGACGCAATCGACCGTTGCCTTGCGTCCTATCGCAGAATCAAACAAGAGGAACTCGACGAGCGCGACAGACAAGAACGCATACGCCGCCGCAGAGAGGACATCAGAAAGCGCGCCGAAGCGTTTAGAAAACAGCGTGAAGAACTCGAAAGAAACGCGGATTCGGCAACCGATTCGGCATACTTCGGTATGGACCCGTTCAGTTTCCAAAAGGCGAAGATTCAAGAGAAGAAGCGCATAGAGGAAGAAGCAAAGCGCAAGGAAGCACTAAAGTTCGACAAGCGCGAAAACCTCGAATTAGAGGACAAAAACACCGAGAATATAAACAAATCCATCGACGAGATGGAAAAAGCGCGTAAAGAAAAAGCGGCGCGAGATATGAGAATCGATCACGCACTCGACGCGATAGATTCCGTTATGCCCATAGACGGCGAGATTTCGCCGCAAAAGACGAAACAAAAAGTAGTTCTACCCGTCGTAAACGAGCAAGAAAGCACGGCGGCGCAAGAGCCTCAAAACGTTGCGCCCGAAGCGCAAATCGTCGATGACGTCGACGTCAAAGCGGAAAAGCCCTCTTCAACGGCTCAAAAGAAAGGCAAAGTGCGCATAGCAAAGGCGCAAGAAATCAATGCGTGGACGGAAGAAGAAAAACCGCGCAGAAAACTCAATCTCTCGCCCGTTGACGAAACGAAAGTAGCCGTGGGCGAAGTGCACGTCAAGAGCGGTGATAAGGTTACGCCGTGGGGCGAAAACGCCGAACTCGGAAAAATCGAAATCGAGCAGGAAAAGCCCAAACGCAAGTATAATCGCAAGTCCAAGCAAGAGCAAACCGCCGAACAGACGGGCGAAATCGCAAGCGAAAATGCGGTCGAAAACGTCGAGAATACCGCAGAAAAAGTGGCTGAAACGGGCAGCGAAAACGTCGAAAAACGCACCGAAAAAGCATCGAAATCCGCTCGAAATGCGGCAAAGAACGAGGAAGTTCAAGCCAACAAACCGGTGTCGGAATTGCGCATAAACATCGGCACAAGAATAGAAGATACGCAAGGTATGGGCATACACTTCAAGAGCGACGAAAAGATAGTGCCGTGGGGCGTCGGCGTAACTTTCAAAAATCAGGACACCGAAAAAAAACCGAAGCGCAAATACAATCGTAAGCCCAAAAACGACGAAGAATCGCAAGACTGATAGGAAGAATCGCAAGACATATTCACTAAATCATAAGTCTGATATCGAACCTAATTGCGAGCAATAGCAAGCATAAAACGGCAAAAAAATGAAGAACAACGAGCAATCAAAAGCAAAGAAAATTTACAACGTCGCGTCAACTGTGGTCGTGGCGTTGATTTTCGTGTTTATGATTGTCGTGGTTGCCGTTATGCTCATACAGAAAAACAGCGGCGGCGAAAGCAAGATTTTCGGCTACTATATGTACGACGTGCTGACGGACAGTATGAGCGGCACGATAGAACCCGGCGACGTGATTTTGTGCAAAGCCGTCGAGGACGTAAACGAGCTGAAAGAGGGGGATATAATCACTTTCAAAGCACCCAACGGCAACTACAACGAAACGCACCGCATAATCGAAATCGCAAGAAACGAGGACGGTTCAATCAAATATTTTAAAACCAAAGGCGACAACGCAAAAGAGGCGGACAGTTGGGAATTAAAACCCGAAAACGTCAAGGCAAAATACGTCAAAAAGTCGGTTTTTATCGGCGGTTTGCGCCGCTTTATGAAGCACTGGTACGGCTACGTCACAGTGGTGGTCATTCCGCTTTGCGTGGTGTTTGCGCTGATAATCGCGGGATTCGTAAAAGACAAGGTTGCGCTTGAGAGCGAGAAAGAAAAAGACAAGGCGATAAGCATATCCGACATAAGCGACGATGACAAAAAAAAGTTGCTTGAAAACTATTTGGGCGAAACGCAAAACGCCGAAAACATCTCCAAAACCGAAGAAAACGACGGCAATAAACGCGCTAGAGCACAAGAAAACGACGAGAATTAATCGCACCTAAATCGACAAAAATTGCAACTGAAATCGAATCGAAAGCGGCGGAAAAAGCAATGAAAAATGCACTAAAAACGACGACTTGTCGAAGAATTAAACGGAAAATTTCAAACTTCGCTCGACTTTAATCGTATTTTAAGAAAAAAAACTTCAAAAATATTTTTTTGCGGAATCTAAACGAGTATATCGCGCTTACATACACGCTTTGCGTTTTGGGGCGCGATAAATTTTATTGCGTTTTTGCGTGCGCTATGCTAATATAAAAAAACTAAATATATATATTAGGGGATATTATGCTCGCAAAGATATTAAGTTACGCTCTCGACGGATTGACGGGATACGCCGTCGACGTCGAAGTGGACATAAACAGCGGATTGCCCGGCTACGA
>ULTC01018994.1_pt1 | contig 11408 bp, 9 predicted proteins | sample 1957091 | NCBI WGS metagenome assembly ULTC01 (sample SAMEA4835720, study PRJEB28245) | human gut metagenome | biome: gut microbiome; material: fecal sample | place: Denmark | collected 2008 | reverse complement strand
AGTTTAAAACTAAAACCTACACTAATTAATTTAGAGAACCATTAAATGCACTTGGATTTTTAATTATAATTTTTTTGTTAAAGTTTTATTAATTTTAGTACAATATTTTTTTATAAAATTAAACCAAAATAATATTCTTTTATTCAAATTCAATTGTTGCAGGTGGTTTAGATGTACAATCAAGTAGTACTCTATTAACTCCTGCTACTTCATTTACAATTCTTCTTGAAATCTTATCTAAAACATCATAAGGAATACGAGCCCAATCAGCTGTCATTCCATCAATTGATGTAACTGCACGTATTGCAATTGCATAATTATAAGTTCTTCCATCTCCCATTACTCCTACACTCTTCATATTAGTTAAAGCGGTAAAGTATTGCCAAATTTCCTTATCAAGCCCTGCAGATGCTATTTCCTCTCTTAAGATTGCATCACTTTTACGAACTATTTCAAGTTTTTCTTTTGTTATATCGCCTATAATTCTAATTGCAAGTCCAGGACCTGGGAATGGTTGACGCCACACAATTTCATAAGGAAGTCCCATTTCGAGACCTAAAGCTCTAACCTCATCCTTAAATAAAACATTAAGTGGCTCAATAAGCTTAAACTTCATATCCTTTGGAAGTCCACCAACATTATGGTGAGATTTAATTGTTTGAGCGGTAGCAGTACCTGACTCAATAACATCTGTATATAATGTACCTTGAGCAAGAAAATCAAAATCACCAAGCTTACGTGATTCCTCATCGAAGCAATATACAAATTCATTACCAATAATTTTACGCTTCTTTTCAGGATCCGTAACCCCCTGAAGCTTCGATAAAAAACGCTCCTTAGCATTGATACGAATAACATTCATATCAAATTTCTTGCAGGCAGCCATTACCTCATCGCCTTCATTTTGTCTTAAAAGCCCATGGTCAATAAACATGCAAGTTAAATTATGGCCAATTGCCTTATGAAGTAAAACTGCTACAACAGTTGAATCAACTCCACCTGAAAGACCGCATAATACTTTTTTATCTTTAACTGTTTTTCTAATTTGTTCAATCTGCATGTCAAGATAATTTTTCATTGACCAATTATTATTAGCATGACAAATTTCAAAAACAAAGTTATGAAGCATTTTATTACCATTAACTGTATGTCTTACCTCAGGATGGAACTGAACACAATAAATCTTCTTTTCTTCATTGGCAATGGAAGCTACAAGACCATTTTGTGATTTAGCAAGAAGCTTAAAGCCTTGAGGAATTTTAGCAACATGATCACCATGACTCATCCAAACCTCTTCTTCATCATATAAATCCTTAAATAATAATGATTTATCTTCAATTAGAATATTCATCTTACCATATTCACGCTTAGGACTACTTAAAATTTCACCCTTAAAATACTTAGCTGTAAGCTGCATACCATAACAAATTCCTAAAATAGGAAGACCTAAATTAAAAATTTCTTCATCCACTTTAAATGCATCATCATCATAAACAGATTTAGGCCCACCTGAAAAAACAATTCCTTTTATCCCTTCCATTGCTTTAATTTCTGAGGCTTTAATCGTATGAGGTAAAAGAGCACTATACACACCCATTTCTCTAATACGACGGGCAATTAATTGATTATATTGAGATCCAAAATCTAAAACAATAATCTTATCAGTCATAAAAACTCCTACTTAGAATAATTTGGTGCTTCTACTGTAATTTCAACATCGTGAGGATGTGACTCAAGAAGACCCGCATTTGTAATTCGAATAAATTTAGCAACTTCCTTTAAGGTTGGAATATCCTTAGCTCCGCAATATCCCATACCAGAACGAATACCACCACATAGCTGATAAACTGTATCTGCAACAGGACCTTTAAAGGCTACTCTTCCTTCAATACCTTCTGGTACAAGCTTTTTAGCAACTGTATCCTTCTTTTGGAAATATCTATCAGCTGAACCACGCTTCATTGCAGCAAGAGAGCCCATACCAACGTATGACTTAAAACGACGGCCATTAAATATTATCTCCTCACCTGGTGCTTCAGAGCAACCTGCAAGTAAGGAACCAAGCATTACACAATCTCCTCCAGCCGCAAGTGCCTTAACAACATCACCAGAAAGCTTAATACCACCATCAGCTATAACACAGCATCCACGCTCTTTAGCATATTCATAAACATCATTTACCGCCGTAATTTGAGGTACACCAACACCAGCTACTACACGAGTTGTACAAATAGAACCAGGTCCAATACCAACCTTAACAGTATCAACACCTGCATCAATTAACTCCTTAGCAGCTTCCTTTGTTACAATATTTCCTGCAACTAAATTTAAAGTAGGATATTTAGCTCTTATCTTTTTAACCGCATTAATAACATTTTCTGAATGTCCATGGGCTGAATCAATCGTAATAATATCAACACCAGAAGCCACAAGTGCATCAACACGCTCCATCATATCAGCACCAATACCAACTGCAGCTCCACAACGTAAACGACCATTTTCATCCTTACATGCATTAGGATAATTTTTAGCATTATCAATATCCTTAGTTGTAATTAGTCCTACTAAATGATTTTTATCATCAACAATAGGAAGCTTTTCAATACGATGATTCCACAAAATTTGACGAGCCTCTTCAAGCGTTGTACCCTCAGGAGCCGTAATTAAATGCTCATGCGTCATAACTTTTGATATTTTAGTATCATCAGGTGTAAGATATTTTAAATCACGAGCAGTTAAAATACCAACAAGTACACCCTTTTCATCAACAATAGGAAGACCTGAAACATGATACATTGACATAATTTCGAAGGCGTCCTTTGTTGTTTTATCTTCAGTCATCGTAACGGGATTAATAATCATACCCGCTTCATTACGCTTAACTAAATCAACCTCACGAGCTTGTTCTTCAATTGACATATTCTTATGAATAAAGCCAAGTCCCCCCTCACGTGCAAGAGCAATCGCAAGCTCTGATTCCGTAACAGTATCCATCGCTGCAGATACAATTGGAATATTAAGCTCAATATTCTTTGTTAAATGGGTTTTTAATGAAACCTCAGAAGGTAAAACATTAGACTTTTGAGGTACTAAAAGTACATCATCAAAAGTTAAGCCAATGCGAATATCATCAAATTTAGACATATTATTAATCCTCCAATCCTAACCTCTTATAAATATATCCAACCTCTTTAAAATAATAATCAAGAGTAAAGCATGCATCAATTTCTTCCTTAGTTAAATGCTTTAAAACAGCCTCACTTTTCTTAAGAAGCTCTTGGTAATCAATATTATTGTTATAGGCCTCCATCGCAATTGGCTGTACTGTATCATAAGCCTCCTCACGTACAAGGCCCTTAGAAATTAAAGCATAAAGTACTCTTTGAGCAAAAATAACCTTATTAGTCATATAAATATCTTTAAGCATCTTTTCAGGATATACAACCAAATTTTCTAAAATTCCTTTAAAACGATTTAACATATAATCTAATAAGCAAGTCGCATCTGGTAAAATAATTCTTTCTGTTGAAGAATGAGAAATATCTCTTTCATGCCACAATGCAATATTTTCATAAAATGTAAGCATATACCCACGCATAACTCTAGAACATCCACAGATATTTTCAGAAGAAATGGGATTACGCTTATGAGGCATAGCACTTGAACCCTTTTGTCCCTTACTAAAAGCCTCTTCGGCTTCATGAACTTCGGTTCTTTGAAGATTTCTAACCTCTAGGGCCATCTTTTCAAGCTCAGATGCAATAAGAGCTAAAACAGCCATATAGTGAGCATGGCGGTCACGCTGAATAACTTGTGTTGAAATAGGAGCATATGAAATATCAAGTGCCTTACAAACATATTCTTCAATAAATGGTGGAATATTACAAAAGTTTCCAACTGCGCCTGATAATTTACCAACTTCAATTTCTGCTACAACATCATCAAAACGCTTAAGCATTCTTTGCATATCAGAATACCATAAGGCCCATTTAAGACCAAATGATGTAATATCGGCATGAATACCATGGGTTCTTCCAATACAAGGTGTATTTTTAAATTCTAAGGCCCTTTTCTTTAAGACAGCCATAATATCTAAGATATCCTTGCGTAATATTTTATTAGCCTCTTTAATTAAAATCGCATTTGCTGTATCAACAACATCCGTTGAAGTAAGACCATAGTGAATCCACTTTCTTTCTTCTCCCAGTGATTCTGATACAGTTCTAGTAAAGGCTACTACGTCATGCTTAGTTTGTGCTTCAATTTCTTTTATTCTTGAAATAGTAAATGATGCCTTATCAAGCTTAGGAAGATCCTCCTTAGGAACCACACCAAGCTCTGACCAAGCCTCAGCATTTTTAAGTTCTACCTTCAAATAGGCATTAAATTTAGACTCTTCCGTCCAAATATCTCTCATACATTTACGACTATAGCGTTCAATCATTTTATTTTTCCTCCATATGATGTAAATATGCTTCAAGTGTATTTTGCATTAAGCAACAAATTGTCATAGGACCCACACCACCAGGCACCTTTGTAATAAAAGATGCTTTAGGCTCACATGATGAAAAATCACAATCACCACATAGCTTATGTGTTTGAGGGTCTCTATTTACACCAACATCAATTACAACTGCACCATCCTTAATAAAATCAGCTGTAACATATTTGGGTTTACCAATTGCGACAATTAATATATCGGCCTTTCTTGTAATTTCCTTAACATTTTCTGTACGAGAATGCACAATTGTCACAGTCGCATTTTGATCTAAAAGAAGCTTAGAAATTGGAAGCCCTACAATATCTGATCTTCCCATTACAACGGCATTTTTACCAGCAAGAGGAATGTTTGCGGAATTAAGAAGACTAATAATTCCTCTTGGTGTACAAGGTATCATACCTTCTCTTTTTTGCCACAAGGCAGCGACATTTAAAGGATGAAAGCCATCAACATCCTTATCCAGTCTTATTCGTTCAATAACATGCTCCTTGTTAATATGTAACGGAAGGGGAAGTTGTACTAAAATACCATCAACAGTATCATCATTGTTAAGCTCATCAATTTTAGCTAAAAGTGATTCTTCTGTTATATCATCCGGTAAACAAATAGTTGTATTTTCAATTCCAATCTCAAGGGAAGCATGCTCCTTACCCTTAACATAAGATTTTGATGCTGGATCATCACCAACAAGAACGACGACAAGATGAGGCAAACGCTCATAAACCCTTTTATAATAAAGGATCTCCTCCTTCATTTTTTCTTTAATACTAAGTGATAGCTCTTTGCCACTAATAATTCTTGCCATAATTTCCTCCTAAAGTGATCGATGTCCAATATCAGTTCTATGATATAGATTATTACATTTAATCTTACTTACCTCTAAATTAGCATTTTGTTGGGCCTCAAGCAAAGTTTTACCTTTAGCCACAACAATTAATACTCTACCACCATTAGTGTAGTATTTGCCACCATCTTCTTTAGTTCCCATATGATAAACAATACCATTAACATCATTAAGGCCTTCAATTAAAAAGCCCTTTTCATAAGATGAAGGATAGCCCTTGCTTGCAAGGACAACACCAAGATAGTACATAGGATCAAATGTAAGCTCGACCTTATTTCCATCTATTATATCACAAAAAACCTCAAATAAATCATTTTTTAATTTAGGAAGAACAACTTCCGTTTCAGGATCTCCAAAGCGAGCATTAAATTCAATCACTTTAATACCATCTTTAGTCTTCATAAGGCCCCCATATAATACACCCTTAAACGGACGACCTTCAGCCATTAAAGCTAAAGCTGTAGGCTCCATTATATGCTTAAGAGCATATTCTTTGTCTGAATCGTTAATAATTGGTACACCACTATAAGCCCCCATACCCCCCGTATTTGGACCTAAATCATTATCATACGCACGCTTATGATCTTGGCTTACCTCCATAGGATAAACCTTATCATTTGAAACAAAGCACATAAAAGAAAACTCCGGACCCTCAAGATAATCTTCAATTACTACGGATGAACTTCCAAATTCTTCATCGATTAACATATCCTTTAGGGTTTCTTCAGCCTCTTCTAAGGTTGTAGCTATTACAACACCCTTTCCTGCTGCAAGTCCATCATATTTTAAAACAATTGGCAGGCTATGTCCCCTAACATAATTAATTGCCTTTTCATAATCAGTAAAAACCTCATAGGAAGCAGTAGGAATATGGTATTTTTTCATCAAATCTTTAGCATAGGATTTTGATGTTTCTATTTCTGCTGCCTTTTTAGTCGGACCAAATATTTTTAAGCCTGCAGCATTAAATTCATCTACAATTCCGGCAGCTAAAGCCATTTCCGGACCAACAACAGTTAAATCAATTTTTTGCTTAATTGCAAACGCCTTTAAAGCCTCAACATCTGTTTCCTTAATCGGAACAAGTGTTGCTATTTGAGCTATTCCAGCATTTCCAGGAGCACAATATATTTCACTTACATACTTAGATTTACTAAGTGCTAAGGCAATAGCGTGACATCTACCGCCAGCACCAACAATTAATACCTTCATAATTAATGCTTAAAATGACGCATACCTGTAAATAGCATGCACATTCCATTTTCATTAGCCACGTTAATTGACTCTTCGTCACGAATAGAGCCACCAGGCTGAACAATCGCAGTCACACCAAATTCTTTAGCATATGAAACTGTGTCTCCAAATGGTAGGAAGCCATCAGAAGCTAAAACTAATTCTTTTGTATAACCCTTAGCACGTGCCTCTTCAAGGGCAAGCTTAGCTGAACCAACACGATTCATTTGACCTGCGCCAACACCTAGGGTTACACCATCCTTAACTACAACAATTGCATTTGACTTTACATGCTTTACAATCTTAAGTCCAAATTGCATATCGCTTAACTCTACAGGTGTAGGATGCCTCAAGGTTACAGTCATCGAATCATCTACCTTAACCATCTTAATATCACTATCCTGTTCAAGAATACCACCGTTTACACTCACATATTGCTTAGATGGAGTGGTAGGACCAAGCTTATATTCAATTAATCTTACATTTTTACGCTTTGAAAATTCAACTTTTGCTTCATCGGTGAATTTAGGAGCTAAAATAACCTCCAAGAAAAGGGGAGCTTTTTCTTCACCATTTTGAGGAATTGTATATTTCATAAGCTTAGCAGCTTTCTTATCAATCACCTGATTAGTTGCGACGATTCCTCCATAAATAGAAACCGGATCAGCATTATAGGCTTTAGTCCATGCATCAACCAAATCCGAACCAATAGCCGCACCACAAGGGTTCATATGCTTTAGACCTACTGCAAAAGGAATAGATGGATCAAATTCACGAACAATCATCAAAGCGGCATTAGCATCCTGAATATTATTATATGATAGTTCCTTACCCTGAAGCTTTGTAGCATTTGCTAGGCTATAGCTTCCAGGATTTAAACTATAAAAGTTAGCCGCTTGATGAGGATTTTCACCATATCTTAAGGTTTGGCATAAAGGCGCTTCAATATGTAGCACAGGTGAAAGAGAAGCATTTTCTCTCATAAAATCCGAAATTGCCATATCATATGATGCGGTATGTGTATAGGCCTTAGCACTAAGCTTTAGTCTCGTATCAAGTAGCGTATTGCCATTTTCTTTAATCTCATTAATAATATTATCATAATCCGAAGGATCACATACAACCGTTACTGATGCATAATTCTTAGCTGCACTTCTTAACATTGAAGGTCCACCAATATCAATATTTTCAATAGCATCCTCCATTGTAACACCCTCTTTAGCAATTGTTTCCTTAAAGGGATATAAATTTACACACACAAGATCAATTAATTCAATATGATTATCACTTAAAGCCTTTAGATGCTCTTTGTTATCTCTTCTTGCAAGTAAAGCACCATGAACTGCAGGATGAAGAGTTTTTACTCTACCATCGCAAATTTCCGGAAATCCTGTCACATCAGAAATATTAGTTATAGGAAGTCCAGCCTCACGAAGACATTTCATTGTTCCACTTGTTGAAATTACCTCAAACCCAAGGGAAATTAGATTACGCGCAAATTCTACTACGCCTGTTTTATTTGATACACTGATTAAAGCTTTCATTTTTTAGTTCTCCTTAATAATTCTATTAATTGCAAAAGGATATAGCTCATGTTCAATCTCATGAATTTTAGCTTCTACCTCTTCAATACTATCCCCATAGTACTCAAAGCCCCTTTGAGCAATAATAGGTCCTCCATCTAGCTCTTTTGTTACATAATGAACCGTAACCCCAAACACCTTAACACCATAGCTAAAGGCATCTTCAATTCCATGGGCTCCCTTAAATGATGGGAGTAAAGCCGGATGAATATTAATAATCCTATCCTTATATGCATCAAGCAAGGTATTACCTACAATACGCATATACCCAGCAAGACAAATTAAATCAATTTTAAGATCACGCAAAATTTTAACAATTTCTTTTTCATAATCACTTCTTTTTTTATAACTATGAGGGTCAAAAACAAAGGTTCTTATTTTTAAATTTTTAGCTCTTGTTAAAACATAAGCATCCTTTTTATCACAAATTAAAATTTCCACCTGACAAGAAATCTCGCCTTTAAGGCAAGATTTAACAATCGCTTCAAAATTAGTTCCTGAACCTGATGCAAATACAGCCAGCCTCATTATTTAATTTCGACTCCTTCTTTAGCAGAAACAACGCCAATCTTATAAGCCTTACGTCCATGAGATTCTAAAATAGAAATTGCCTTTGAAGCATCTTTCTCATCTAAAGCTAAAACAAGACCGATACCCATATTATAAATATTAAACATCTCACGATGAGCTACCTTACCATAATGTTCTAAGAATTTAAATACTGGTAAAATTGGCCATGAACCCTCATTAATTAAAATTCCTTGTCCTTCATGTAAAATACGTGGAATATTTTCATCAAAGCCACCACCAGTTATATGAGCAACTCCATGAACATCAACATTTCTAATTACGTCTAAGACCTCTTTACAATAAATATTAGTTGGTGTAAGTAAAACCTCACCTAAGGTTTTAGTTTCATCAAGTTCTTCATATTTTTTAAATAAATCTAAATTATTATCAGAAATTATCTTTCTTACAAGAGAAAAGCCATTTGAATGAACTCCACTTGACTCAATACCAACCAAGACATCACCAACGCTAACCTTAGAACCATCAATTAGCTTTGACTTTTCAACAACACCCGTAGTAAAGCCGGCAATATCATATTCGCCATCCTGATACATTCCTGGCATCTCAGCTGTTTCACCACCAATTAGTGCACAGCCCGCTTGAATGCATCCATCTGCAACACCCTTAACAATTTGCTCAAGACGCTGTGGTATAGCATGTCCTACTGCAACATAATCAAGGAAATATAATGGCTCAGCTCCTTGAGCTAAAACATCATTAACACACATCGCAACAGCATCAATACCAATAGTATCATGCTTATCCATTAAAAAGGCAAGCTTAAGCTTAGTACCAACACCATCTGTACCTGAAACAAGCATTGGCTCCTTATAATTTAATAGTGATAAATCAAACATTCCACCAAATGAACCAATGTTAGAAACACAGCCAAGACGATTAGTACTCTTAACATGCTTCTTATATCTTCTTACAGCCTCATAACCAGCCTCTAAATCTACACCTGAACTTCCATACGCTTTTGAACCCATATATTTATCCTCCTAAAACTTATGATCCTTATTAGCTTCCCAAACACTTGAGTAAAGTGCTGTTGGGTATTTACCTGTAAAACAAGCTGTGCATAATTCATTTCTTTTAGCTACTTCAAATAAAGCATGCTCAGAAATAAATGCCAGTGAATCCGCTCCTATTATTTCTCTTACTTCCTCAACACTATGATGAGCAGAAATTAATTCATCATAGGTTGAAATATCAACACCATAGAAGCATGGATGCGTTATTTGGGGAGATGCAATTCTAACATGAATCTCTAAAGCTCCCGCATCACGAAGCTGTTTTATAATTTTTTTACTTGTTGTACCACGTACAATCGAATCATCAATTAAAACAATTCTTTTACCTTTTACAATTGATGGTACCGGACTAAGCTTCATTCTAACGGCCTTTTCACGCATTTCTTGACTAGGCTGAATAAAGGTTCTTCCTACATATTTATTTTTAACCAAACCAATTTCATAAGGAATATGCGAAGCCTCTGCATAACCAATAGCAGCAGAAAGACTTGAATCAGGAACACCTATAACGATATCTGCATCAACAGGAGCTTCCTTATATAAAACCTTACCGGATTCTTTTCGAAAGGCATGAACATTAATCCCTTCAATATCACTATCAGGTCTTGAAAAATAAATATATTCCATAGCACACATATTACGATGCTTATATTTAGAATAATCATACGAATGAAGACCGGAATCATCAATCACAACAACCTCACCGGGATTTACATCTCTTAAGAAGGTGGCTCCACAAATATCAAGAGCACAAGTTTCTGATGCCACAACATAGCCACCATTTAATACGCCAATTGAAAGAGGCCTCAAGCCATATTTATCTCTTACACAATATAGTCTATCTTTAGTTAGAATAACAAAGGCAAATGCTCCTTCAAGCATATTTAAAGCCTGTAATATCGCCTCTATTCTTTTTGATGAGGCACTATCCTTTTTTATTAAATGGGCAAGAATTTCGGAATCAGAGGTTGATTGAAACATACTTCCTCTTTCCTCCAAAAACTTTCTAAGCTCATTTGAATTCACAAGATTTCCATTATGAGCAAGGGCAAAATCACCAGTATGATGTCGAAATAGAAATGGTTGAACATTTTCAATTCCACCTCCACCCGTTGTAGCATATCTGACATGACCGATTGCCATACTTCCCTTAAGCGTACATAAATTAGTATTATTAAATATTTCTGATACTAATCCTTCCCCCTTAATACGCTTAAGCTCATGTGTGTCATCACTGACAGCTACAATACCGCAGCCCTCTTGACCTCTATGCTGCAAAGAGTGAAGTCCGTAGTAACAAAGCTCACTTGCATTAGGTATTCCATATACACCAAAAACCCCACATTCCTCATGAAGCCCCCTAAACGCTTCCATGTTATCCATTATATTGCCTCCTTATTAAGCAATTTTCTCTAAACGCTTTAATATCTCTTCATAGGCTTCTACAACCTTACCAAGATCTCTTCTAAACCTATCCTTATCAAGCTTAGCTAGAGATTTTTTATCCCATAATCTTGCACTGTCAGGTGATATTTCATCTGAAAGAACAATATTACCATCACAATCAAAGCCAAATTCAATTTTATAATCAACTAATATAACATCAACCGAATCAAACATCTTTTTTAACTCATTATTAATCC
>ULTC01002034.1_pt1 | contig 11413 bp, 8 predicted proteins | sample 1957091 | NCBI WGS metagenome assembly ULTC01 (sample SAMEA4835720, study PRJEB28245) | human gut metagenome | biome: gut microbiome; material: fecal sample | place: Denmark | collected 2008 | reverse complement strand
ATAGGGGAAAGCCCGAAGGGAAGGGGTGATGTGTTATTTAGGGTAAACGACGATTATTCTGTAAAGGCTACAAAAAAACACCCCTCTCGATAATACGAAAAAGGCGTTGCCGCAGTTATTCGACAAATAGCGCAGTTTTTACTTGGGGCTGCCGACCAAACGAATCTGAGGTATCCCCCCAAACCTCATCGACTCGTTGACATCGGCGACTTGGCGCATGATACGACGAGATAATCTGTCGGGGGATTTGACGTTTTTGACGAGATAGGGTTGTTGCGCGTCGGATACGATGAGAACTTTGCCGACGCCCAGAAGGCGTTCGAGGGCGTTTTGCTTGGTTTCGACCATCTTGATTTCGCAAAGAGGAATGACGACGGTGCGAATGTTGAGAATTCCCTCTCTGAAAACGACCTTGTCCGGCGTGAGTACCAATTCTTTTGAATTAAGACGAATTGTTTCGATGAGCAGACTTGAAAGAACGATAATGCCGACGCCCAAAAGCACCCAGCGCATAACGTCGTCGGTGAGATATCGGGCAGGCTCGGTTTTGGTGAACAAGCCCTCGATTTTATCCTTAAAAATCCAGACGACCGCCGTAAGACCGCCCAAAATCGCGGCAAGAAACACGGTGCGCAAATACACGCAAGCGGAAAACTTGCCTTTTGCCACGACCCTTTCTATTTTCGAGTATTTTTTTTCAAGCGTTCTCATATTTCACCTTCTTATTTGAGGCATTTGGGGAATTTTGCTATTCTCGTGAGCGTACAGCCGAACGGAACGTAGGTTCTTTCGAGGCTTTCCTCGGAAAAACTACACTTTTTCGGGAATGACTCGAATCCGCTCGTGTCGTAATCCCAGTTCAGCACGTTTTTGGAACGGATTTTCAACTCGAAAGGCGGCTGTTCCTCGGCAAACGGCACGCCCGATATATCGTGCACGACCACCCTTTCGTCCTCGAACAGTTTTTTGGACGATTTCTTGGACAAAAGCGGCGCGATATTCCACTTTTTCGAGCATTTTACTATGAGCGTACGTCTGTCGCTCGAATCTTGCGTGACGTCGCAAGGCAGTTTGAGCGCCATAAGCAGATTGCCCTTGAACAAACTGCGAGAGCCGTCCGCGTTTTCCTCGACGGTGAGCGGTATGTTCATTTTTAGCATAAAAGTGCTTCCCGCTTTGAGTATGCACTTGACGGAAATCTCTTTGCTTCCGCTCGCCACTATCTGACCACCGGATATGAGTTGCATATACGTGTTTTTCGGCACGCGGAAATTGATTTTGACTTCGGGTTCGCCGTCCGCCTGTTCCACTTTGAACACGACTGCGTTTCTGAACGGATAACCCGTGCGTTCGGAAATCGTGAGGCTAAAACCGCCGACGGACACGTCCATAGTGCAAGGCGCATACGTGATGAAATTGAGTTGCTCGTCCTTCACCATACACGCCGTTTGCAAAAAGAGCGGATACGCGCTCAAAAGCGCGATTGCGCCCCTCGACGCTTTCTTGGTGTAGAACGCGTTGTCCTCATCGGCATACGGCAATTTTCTTGCTTGCGAGGCTTCCGTCTGATTGACGAAAACCATATCCTGAACGGCGGAACAATCGTCGAAACTCGCCCCCGCAACCATATTGAAAACAATGCGCTCGATAAGGTCGGCAAGTTCGTAACTTCTGGTTTCTTTCACGACCTCGACGAGAGATTCGAGCATCTCTACGCCAGCCTCGACGTCAACCGCGCCCACGCCTTTCGCACCCGCAATTCTCGGCGTGCACGCAAACATACCAAGCGGCGTTCCGTGTCTCTTTTCGAGTGCAAAAACGAGTTTGAGCGACAAGTTTTTCAAATTGTCATCGCCGATAAATCTGCCGTACACGGCAGGATATTTTATCGCCTTTGCAAGGTTTACGCCTCTTGTTTCCACGGCGACTTTATGCTTCTTTTTGTGCCACTGATTGTTGACGTATTCGGGCGTAAGCGTCCTATGCTTTTTTGCGCCGTCTTTTGCACAATCGACGCTTAAAACCTGTTTTTGAATATGTTTAAGTGCCGATTGCGAGATGTAACGCTGATACGGCTTTTTGTACGGAAAGCGGTTTGCGAGTTTGAACCAGTCGTTCGAACTGTCGCGAAGTTTCTCGCCCAAGTCCTGCAACCATTCGAGGTCGGTTTCTCTGTAAACGGCTTCTATCGCGCATATTTCTTCAAGCAATCTCGCTCTCGAATCGTACCAACTCGAACTCACCGAATAAGTGTTGAACTGGCTCTTGAAAAACTTTTTCAAAAACGGCAAAACGCGCTCGTTGTCCGTTGCTTCGTAATAGGTCAAAAGGGTTTTTACCGCCTCGATTTTGGGCGTGAGCGACGACGTGTTTTTAGGCCCGAAATCGCCGCCCTCGTTTGCGCTTGCGAATATGAGCGACATAAAACTCGTCACTTTCTCTTTGAGGTTTTTGTCGTCGAGAACGCAAGAGAGCAAAATCAAACCTCGGACGTAGCGAGGCAGGCTTTCGCCGCCGTTCCATTCTCCGTCCTTGACAAGTCCCGACAGCGAGCCGATACGCTTTTGAAGATTGCTTGCAAAACGCATTTGGTCGAGCAACCAACCTTGCGGTCGTATCGCGCCGAGCGGTAATTTTTTGAGGTTTTTGTCAACAGATTTTGCCAAAATTTCCCTTTCCGTATGGCTATGCCATACACCTTTCGCTTATTAATATAACTTAACACATAAAATTGACAAATGCAAGTGAAAGAATTATCATAACCGCAAAGGGGGTGTCAAATGAAATACGCTTTGATACTTTGCGACGGTATGGCAGACTATCCCGTCGAATCGCTTGGCGGAAAAACGCCGCTCGAAGCCGCTCGCACACCGAATATGGACGCTTTGGCGCAGACGGCGCAAATCGGACTTGTGAAAACCGTTCCCGACGGACTCGCCCCCGGCAGCGACGTGGCGAATCTCGGCGTACTCGGATTCGACGCGCGCGCCTGCTATACGGGCAGAAGTCCGCTCGAAGCACTCTCAATCGGCATAGATATGAAAGCCGACGACCTTGCTATGCGCACAAATCTCGTCACGCTCTCGCAAGACGAGCCGTTCGAGGACAAAATTATGCTCGATTACAGCGCGGGCGAGATAAGCGCGGACGAAGCGCGCGAACTTATGAACTGCGTCATCGACAATCTTTCTTCGGACAAATACAAATTTTACGTCGGCACGAGTTATCGCAACTGCCTCATAGTTGCCCACGCAAAGGCGGGCAACGACCTTACGCCGCCGCACGAGATAAGCGACAGACGCATAGGCGAATATCTGCCCAAAGGCGAACTCGGCAAAGACCTTACGGCGTTTATCGAAAACTCGTACGAACTTTTGAAAGACCACCCCGTCAACCAACGCCGAATAGCGCGCGGCGAAAATCCCGCAAACGCGATATGGTTTTGGGGCGAAGGCACAAAACCGTCTATCCCCGACTTCGAGGACGAGTACGGCAAAAAAGGCGCAATGATAAGCGCGGTGGATTTGCTAAAAGGCATAGCCATCGGCAGCGGTATGGATTCAATCGACGTCGAGGGCGCAACCGGAACGCTCGACACCAACTTCGACGGCAAGGCGCAAGCGGCGATAGACGCGTTTGAAAACGGCGAGGACTTCTGCTTCGTCCACATCGAAGCGACGGACGAGTGCGGGCATCAGGGCGACGTTTTCGGCAAGGTCAAGGCAATCGAACTTATCGACGAAAAAATCGTGTCGCCGATCGTGTCGCATTTTGCACAAAACGGCGAGGATTTTGCAATGCTCATACTTCCCGACCATTTCACGCCGGTGTCCTTGCGCAAGCATACGAACGAGCCCGTTCCGTTTATGCTTTTCTCGTCGAAAACGGCAAGTGCATACTACTCTCTTTGCACCGAAAACGAGAGCCTCGAAAACCGCGCTTTCAACGAAAAGACCGCAAAAGAAAGCGGCGTATATCTCGACAAATCGTGGGAACTTATCGACAGATTTTTCTCTATCGAATAACCAAATAAATCTCGAAACGACGGCGCAAGAACCCACGTTGCAAAACGTTAAAATATGCACTAAAAGCGCGCGAAGTCAAGCGTTGCAATACGCAATCTAAACTAATATTCTCTGTTGATTAAATTCACGACATAAACACAAAACTGACGTTTTACACGTCGGTTTTGCATATATAAACGTTGTTTATTGCGATTTTATCGCAAAATTGCGTTTTGAAAAAGCCCTGTGATTTTTTTGTGCTTTCAAGCAATTATTGCTTGTATCCGTGTTCTTGCACGGAATCGGCAACGGTCTTTCTTTTCTTCTTTCCGTCGACGAAACGATGCACTTCCACCTTGAACTTTTTGCCCACCGCCACGCGCACTTGCTTCATAACGAATTTGGTTATTTTAAGCGCGAGTTGCACGAGTGCTACGAGGAACGTCGCACCGAATACAATCCACTTGACGAGGCTCGTTTCACCCGTCGCAAGACCTGCCATAGACACGGCAGTCAGAGCGAGGAAAAACACGTTGACGAACGCCTTGAATATACCCAAAATTTTCTTGTAGGTCTTTATGCTCGTTTTCAGTTTTTTCTTGTCCTTGAAGGTCAACACCACAAGCACTATAAACACGATTACAAGCACCGCAAGCAACGGAATCAAAATGTAAGTGTAGGTGGAATCCACCCACTTTTTTGCGACGAACATACACACCGACGCGATTGAGTACAGTGTGCAAATCAACGTCCAGATTGCGCTTGCGGTCTGCACCGCCGACATCTTTTTGTCTTTTTCTTCGTTTTGCACGAGTTGCTCTGCCGCCGCCACTTCCTCTTGCGAATACTTGTCGTCAATCGGTGCAACTTCTTGCGCTTTCGGCTTGAATATCGCCTTTTTATCTTTTGCCATAAATCTATCCTCTATTTATATTAGGTTTCGGTAATAGTACTGTTATCCATTTTTCCGACTCGTTCGCTTGCATATTTAAAACAATAAGTCGTGTCCTTTATATTTCCGCTCGTCCAAGTGCTATTGCTTTGAACACAGTCGTTTCGCATTGTAGAATTTTCCAAGTGCCCGACAATCGTCCCCATTCTCGTCTTTATGTTTCTGATAGCACCGCTGTTTCCAACATTTAATGTGCTTGTTTTGAAATTACTGCAAATCAAACTACCACCTGCACAATATCCGACAACTCCGCCGACGGAATGTGCTTCGCCCTCAACGAAATGTGTTACGGTTGAATTTAATGTATTGATTCTGTTGAGCGTTCCGACATTATATCCGACACAACCGCCGAGTTCACCGTTCCCGTAAACCGTGCCTTTGAACGAAGACAATCCGATATCCTTGTAATTTGCCCCGACCAAACCGCCGAGATTGGATCTGTTACGATTGCAAACAATATTGCCTTGAACTGATACGCTCACAATGCCACCGTAATTAGCACCGGCGATTCCTCCGACGTTCACCCAAGAATCTCCGTGTTTTACCGCACTGGTGATATCAATCTTGATTGTAAAACTCGTAAGCGTACCGTTCGTTTCGATTTTTCCGAAAAGCCCGAAGTTGCGGTCGCCCGTAATGGTTGCCGGAATATTGATTTTGACACCAGAAATCACCTTAAGTTTCCCTTTTAAATTTCCTCTGAACGACGGAATCGGTGTCCAGTTTACACCAAGTGTTGAAACGTCGATATTGTTTTTCAATGTAAAGGTATCGCCGCTGTGGTTTCTTATATTGTACAACTGCAAAGCATTATAAACGTCTGTGTCTGAGCATTTGATTGTGTGCTTTACGTTTGAAATCGTACGTGTCAATACGTCTCCGCTATATTTGTTTTTGATTTTAATGCGCGTGACGGCTATTTGCACATCACCGACAGCACCTTGCTTGAACAAATCTTTCAAACCGCCCGTATACTTTCCGTTTGTAGACGTTCCGCTATATGTAAACTGTTGTGTGTTTGAACGTCCCGATACGGTATAATCAATCGAAGTTATGTAGTCGGATTTTTTAAACGTTACATCGATTGCATTGACCATATTGACACTCGCAATGCCTATTTCGTTTGGATTAAACGTTGTTTTGACGCTTAATACAACGCTGTCGACACCCTCGGCACTTATTGTCAAATGCGAGTCGATATCGCGCGCCGCCGTTAATTGCAGTGTTCCGTCCGTAGTGTTGAAACTCATAGAATCCGCAACCAAATTGATAAGAGAATCGGACGTTTTGACAAGGTCGTTATATTTATACTTACCGTTTACATACAAACTCACTTTGTATGTCGCACCTCTCGGCAATAAATACATACCCGACGATGTCGGGTTGATTACAGTCCCGTTTTGCGTGATTTTCCAAGTATAAATATCGGCGGTGTTTTCCTTAACCGTAGGAATCACGGAATTTCCTTGCTCGCTATAAACGCCGACGTAGTATTTTTTGTTCGGTTCAACATTTCTAATACGCAGATATCCGTCGGACTTATAAACGAAGTCGCAAAAATCCGCATTATCGTTTACAACAATATAACTCAAGTTTTGCGCATTTTCAAAGGTCACAACATACTCTGTTTTGCTTGAGCCGGCAGGCGCAGTAAACAGATGATACGAAATATTTGCGCCCGACACAAAAGATCCGTTTGTGCCGACCGACCAAGAAGCATTATCTTTCGATGCAGTGACGCTCGCACTCGTTGCGGTATTATCGCCCTTTATTATAATGTAATAACTTGCATTCTTCTTGCAAACAATCGACATCGTTGCACTCTTGACAAAAGACGAATTAAGAGTCCTTGCGTGTTCCAATTCGCCGTTATATTGATTTGTTAATATGTCTTGAATTTGCGCACCGTTTACTGCAAATTTGTATATACCCGTTTCGGTTGGTTGGAACTTTACCACACTCGACTTACCGCTTTGCAAGCCGACCGTTTCGGCGGTGGTTGAAAAGCTCTTAACGTCAAACTTGAATTGTCCTTCTTTTGAAGTGGCACTTTTATTTTTCAAGACAATTTTTTGATTTGTATTAAGTGCAAACGTGTACGTTCCGTTGCTTTTTGCAATCTTTTTTCCGTTGGCATACAAATCTATATTGTCATCGAGCGACGTAACGACAAACTTGCCGTTGTATGGCGCAAACGAAAAACTTTGACTTCCGTACGGCAACATATAATAATTTACGTCACCGACAGTTGACAAAGCATTTGTCTGCGGTTCGTTGATATCATAGTAAGCGGACGGCGAAACGACAGCCCCAGCGATTTCTCTGTCGCTACCGCGATAGATATTTGCACCGACAGAAAACTCAAATTGTGTGTATTGTATCTTTCCGTCCGTATGCGAATAATTGAATTGTGCGTTTGCATAATTTCCCTTTTTAAAATACGCGGCATCATCATCTGTCGGTTGCAAGATTAAATGAGCAGTCCTTACAAGAGCGCCGAACGCTGCTCTTTGCGTCTGTCTTGTGTTTGGGAAATACTTAGGTGAATATGCTTTTCCATCTGACGTTTTGACGCACTCGATTTGTGTGCTGATAGAACTCAATATTTGACAAATGTCAACCACATCTTGTGCGACAGTAAACAAAGACGGCGGCTCAAATACCCACAGGTCTTTTGCTTTCAAAATATCAATGCCCGCTTTAATAATAGCCTCCGGCAACTCGGATGTATTTTTGTGAAATTGTCCAACATATTCAGTTATAGAATACTTATAATTATTTCCTATGAAAAAGTAGCCATAGTCGTTGTTAACGTCGTATTGTGCGTCGCCGATATTATAATCGTTTTGGTTGCGAATCTGTCCTGCAAACGAGATGTTACCAAGCATATAATCCTTAGATTCAACATACATCATTTTTGTAGTACGACCGGCCGCTAACGTTTCAGTCTGAATCTTTGGAAGAGGCACAACCGCCGATGTGATTCCATTCAAAAGGCTGAATGTGCACAAAACATTTTCAGTGGTACCGGTGGATACCGCCGGCAATGAAATAGCCGCAGTTTGATTAATATATACAAAATCAAGAGTACACGCAACTTCCACCTTGATATCCGCAAGATAATCAGAAACGCTTCCGGTAACGTTCAAAAGGATAACGGTGCTTTTCAAAACCGTATCTGTCAGTTGTTCCGTAATAATTGCAAATCCGTATGCCTTCCCGACAAAAATCGTTTTATTTACATATGTAAATAATGCTTTCGGAATTAGTTTTATGATATTGTCATCTTTTTCTATTTGTGCTTTTATTCTATACTCTGAACCTAAAAAAGCAACAAATGTGCCGTGTAGCTTTCCTTGCGATAGTTTTGCAGGAACTAAGTTACTGATTATTGCAGAATCAGAACTGATTTGTGAAATGCTTTCATCTCTATACTGATTAAAATCTATGCCGTTTGGCGAAATTGTATCCGTATACTTTCGGCACTGTTCCGTTAATTCCACGGCATTATTATCTGCATAGGCAACACCATTAGGGCTGGAAAACACAAGCGTAACGATTACGCTTATCATAACCAACATAATCAACAACGCCAATATGCTCTTTTGTTTAACAGATGAGAAATCTATTTTCATATTAGTCCCTCGCTTTTATAATATCTTGTAACGCGAATTGTAAACTCAATGCCGCTTTCATTTTTTGCCGTCGATGATAAATAAGTTCCGAATACTTTTATATTCTTCTCCCCGTCGATGTTCATAAAACGTCCAAGCCCGACATCAACTTTATCGTCATACAAATACAAAGAATCGACGTCTTCAATGTAAAGCGTTTTTTTGTACGGTATCACAATATTTGGATCATTTAAGACAATTCGTTTTTTCTCAACCGTGACGGACGAACCGATTTTTTTCATCAATGACTTTATCTCGGCAAGTATTAAAGGATCGTATGTATCCTCGACTATTTCGTTTGTAAACGGGCTTCTATACGAAAAACTGCTTCCGTCTATTGACACAATGCTCCATATTTCCGTTATGTTGTTTTCAAGTATTTCATCGGAATGATTGATGAAAACATCGTATGTGTCCGTTGCGGGTTTATCGTAAGTTCCGTAAAAGTTTTCAATTCGGTATTCTTCCGGCACTTGATTGCACGCCGAAAACGTAAATATCGAAAAAATCAATATTGTTGCAAGAAAAATGGTAAAAACAAACTTGTTTTTCATCGATTCTGTCCTCAATTTATTCGGTTTAATTATTATAAAATATTACATACAACATTCATATGCGCCGAAAATCGACGCATATGAACGAAGTTTTTATGTTTTTATCGGCAAACGGCGTTAAACTTTTTTCTCGACGACGCGTTTGAGGAAGTCGTCGCAAAGACGGATGTTTTCGATTGCCGCGCCCTTGTTCCAGTTGAGCGGATAGCAATGGTTGTCAAAGAACTTGGTGCTGTGATGTTCCTCGACGTGTACGCCGAGGTCTTGAAGTTTTTTGACGAGTTTTTGTCCTTGTCCTTTGCAGAACATATCTTTTTCCGCATAAGTGATGAAACTTATCGGGAATTGCTCGTTTACGAAGCCGAACGGCGCGAGAACGTCAAAATATTCGTACTTGTCGAGTTCCTTGACGTGGATTCCGCTGAAATCGAAGAGGATTTTGTCCGTGAGGTTGAAGGGCATTTTTTGTCCGAGAGCCTCGCCGACGTCGTAAATGCCGCAGTCGAGCATAGCGGTGCGGAATTTAAGGTCGGTGCTGACGCCGAATCTGGTTTGCAAATCCTTGTTTGTGGAAACGCAAGCAAGCATTGCCGAATAATAGCCGCCGGCAGAGTCGCCCGATACGCACATATTGTCGAGGTCGAGATTGTACTTTTCGGCATTCGCGCCCACCCAGTTGAGTGCGTCGACGAGGTGTTGGATTCCCTTCGGGAACAGATATTTCGGACCGAGACCGTAGTTGACGTTCACAACGAAGAAGCCTTTGTTTGCCGCCCATTTGGCAAGACCTCTGCGGTAGTGTTTGTCGCCTGCCACGAAGCCGCCGCCGTGAATGTAGAAGAACACGGGATATTTTTCGTTTCCGTCTTTTTTGACGTAGTAAGTGTCGAGTTTTTCGGCGTCGTCTTTGCCGTAGGCAATATCCTTTTCTATCTCGAACTTAACGTCTTTGAAGCGAAGCATTTTCTTGTTGTTTTGCGAGCCGTCGAACATCTTGTCGATTGCCACGAACAAAAATTGCGCAAATGTCATAATGTACACCCCTTTAAGATGATATTTATTATAAACGTATTTTAGCACATATCCTACACTTGTGCAACAACCAAAATAGACTCTTTTCGAGTATTAGCGCAAAAAATCCGCCGTTGACATATTCTGAAAAGTGTGCTATAAACACTATGAAAACCTTATGTGGACTTTTCCGGACGGACGTCACCTTTTCGCCACACAACGCTATGCGCTGTGTTTTTTTATGGCAAAAAACACTTTTGAGGTATTATGAAAAAGTTGAAACTTCCGAGCGAAGTCGTCTATCTTGCGGCAATAGTGCTGCTTGCGTTTTCCGTCGCTATGCTCACGAGCGTGGATTTCGGCATATCGATGATAGTTGCCCCCGCATACATTTTGAGCCTTGTCGTGCCCAATCTCACCTTCGGACAAGCGGAATATGTTTTGCAAGCCATACTTTTCGTGCTGTTTTGCATAATAATGAAAAAATTTCGCCTTTCCTATCTGTCCTCGTTCGTCACCTGCCTCATATACGGCGCGGTTTTGGACCTTTTTAGGCTCATTCCCTTGTTCAATCCGACGATAACGCCCCCGGGAAGTATGGACCTTTGGGCAAGAATCGTGATGTTTGTTCTCGGCGTGCCTATGTCCGCTTTTTCCATTTCGCTGTTTATGAAAACGTACTTGTATCCCGAAGTGTACGACTTGTTCTTTATGGGAATAAGCAAAAAATACCGCATAAAAACCGCCGTTTTCAAAACTTGTTTCGATATGTTTATGCTTGCGCTCGGCACGACTATGACGCTCGTGTTCTTCAAAAAATTCGTGGGTATCAACTGGGGAACGCTCGTAATGGCGATTTTCAACGGAACGCTGATAAGTTTATTTTCGAAACTTTTGGACAAATGCGTGGTCGCCGTGCCGATATTCAAGTCGTTTGCCTCGCACTTCGACCTTGACGAGCCAATGCCGAAAGTCAAGAGTTCGCCCTATGTCCGCGAGATTTGACGTTTAATAAAGCAAATTATTTGTTATGATAATAATAATGGGGTTGTTCTTCCTCTACAAAAGTGTAGTGCGCGAACTCTAAATCACACATCACCCCTTCCCTTCGGGCTTTCCCCTATTGCTCAAACCTACGCCAATTCTCTACAAGATTACGCATCGTTCGCAAGAGGGGAAGTCGGCACTCACATAGAAAGGTATCATCCCCTTGTTATG
>ULTC01070797.1_pt1 | contig 11490 bp, 9 predicted proteins | sample 1957091 | NCBI WGS metagenome assembly ULTC01 (sample SAMEA4835720, study PRJEB28245) | human gut metagenome | biome: gut microbiome; material: fecal sample | place: Denmark | collected 2008 | reverse complement strand
CAGATAATATCAATGCCGCCTTAAGTTAGTGACATTGGCCAGTCGCCAGGTTTCCAAGGAAGAAGGCACAGCTCATGCACATCTTCAGGAAGGCGGAAGGGCATTTCGAGAAGGATACACCATACCACCGACGTCTTATACTAAGTGCCATACGTCCAGAATACTACCAAGGCACCAACAGCTTTGGTACAAAAGCCTACGCTAGAATAATAAAGTCCGGTAAAAACAAAGGCAAACAAGTATGGACTTATGAATATAACAAGATTATAAGTGATGGTGGTATCAACAAGATTCCAAGATCAAGTTTCGGAGGATTTATAAAATGAAAATTGATGCTTTATCGATATATATGACATTTACAACATTCATAGTTGAATTATGGAAACTTCATAAGTTGACTTTTAGACAAATAGCCACAGAAACAGACCCTAGTATGATTCAAGGACAAATATCGTTGGATCAAGCCTACGAAGAGGAGTTCTCACAGGTCATTCTTCCTTACAACACCAAGGAATACACAATCGACCAGGCTAAAGAGATCTTGATGAAGTATGCATCCATCTATCCGGAAGTAGTAAAGCATATGAAGGAATACAAGAAGATGGTCGACAACGATTTGGAATCCACCATCTTTGAAATTCAATCTTCAGATCTTTACAAAGAGAATAAACCATGTGAGAAGGAACTATATGGGGATTTCGATTAAAGCTCATCAAAGGAGTAATAAAATGGAAATAGATGCAACCTTAATATTTCTAACATTTACGAAGTTTATCTATAGAATGTGGGAGAAACATCCTCGCATATTTTTTCACATAGCAAAAAAAGCGGATCCTGCTTTTATAAGTAGAGGTCTTTTGTTGAATCAAGCCTACGAAGAGGAGTTCTCAAAAATCATTCTTCCTTACAACACCAAGAAATATACAATCGACCAGGCTAAAGAGATTCTAATGAAGTATGCATCCATATATCCTGTAGTCGTAAAGCATATAAAAGAGTATAAGAAGATGGTCGACAATGATCTAGAATCCACCATCTTTGAAATCCAATCTTCCAATCTCTACAAAGAGAAGAAGCCTTATGAAAAAGAACTATACGGGGATTTTTGTGAAAAAAATAGAACAAATAAAACAACAATCGATGCCTTGTCAATATATATGGCATTTACAACCTTCATGATAGAAATATGGAAATCTCATAAGAAAACTTTTTGGCAAATTCCATCAGAAACTGATCCCAGTCAAATAAAAGGTCAAATATCTGTAGATGCAGCCTACGAAGAGGAGTTCTCCCAGGTCATTCTTCCTTACAACACCAAGGAATACACAATCGACCAGGCTAGAGAGATTCTAATGAAATATGCGTCCATATATCCGGAAGTAGTAAAGCATATGAAAGAGTATAAGAAAATGGTCGACAATGATCTAGAATCCACCATCTCTGAAATTCAATCTTCCAATCTCTACAAAGAGAAGAAGCCTTATGAGAAAGAACTATACGGAGACTTCAATTAACTGTTAATACTAAGACAATTTAACTAGTTGTTTTAAGTTGTTAATCAAAGAATTGTTTGATTTAATTTAAAAAGCTATGCACTTGGCATAGCTTTTATATTTACTTAAACAATTTCTTGAATGAAGCTTCTTTAGAAGGCTTGATAGATTGAGATACAGCTTCTTTTTCGGTTGAATCAATTTCGACTTCAGCCACATTAGCTGCAGCTTCTTCCAAAGTTTTACCTTGTTTTAATTGAGCTTTCATCTGCTCTTCAACCTTGGCATCATATGCTTCCTTCTCGGCATTGACGATGTCATCACGCTTCATCTCTTCCTTATATTTTGCTATTTCTTCAGAGTTAGCTAACACCCAGTGACCAGGAACAATCTCTTGGAATGTAGGCTTCTCTTTAGAATAGTCATGCATAGTCTTAGGATCATATTTGATTCTATTTCTATGTCTTTCTAATAAAGGATCAGGACGAGGAATAGCGGAAAGCAAAGACTTTGTATAAGGATGCAAAGGATGCTTAAATAACTCATCGGATGAAGCTAATTCGACCATATCACCGAAATACATGACTGCGATTGTATCACAGAAGTATTTGACGACTGATAAATCGTGGGCGATGAACATGATTGAGAGATTTCTCTTAACCTTCAATTCATTAAGCAAATTGATAATCTGAGCACGAATGGAGACATCCAAAGCTGAGATTGGCTCATCACACAACAAGAGCTGAGGTTCCATAACCAAAGCACGAGCGATTCCGATACGCTGACGCTGACCACCAGAGAATTCATGTGGATAACGAGAACAAAAATCAGGAATCAATCCGACTTCTTCCAAAGCCTCTACAACCTTCTCGTGATTCTTCTTTTTATTGTAAGAACCCTTAATCTTCAATCCTTCCTGAATGATGTCTTCGACAGTCATTCTAGGATCCAATGAATCGATAGGATCCTGGAAGATCATTTGGATTTCGCTCATCAAGCGTTTATCAACATGAGTGTTATCGTAATGAATTTGTCTAATTCTAGCTTCTTGCTGAATCTTAGTGTTTGCAATAAATTTCTTAATCTTAGAGATTTGCTCATCCTTTTCAGCTTGGCTGAGACTAGAATCAGCTTTGATTTCTTTAATCTTAGCTTCACCTTTAATCTTGGACCATTTAATTTCCTTACGATTCCATCTATCACCGGCTGCAATTCTGACACCTTTATAATAAATAGAACCAGAAGTTATTTGTTCCAAACGGATGATAGATCTTCCTGTGGTTGATTTACCACATCCAGATTCACCGACCAATCCAAAGACTTCACCTTTATGAATTTGGAAATTTGTGTTATGAACAGCCTTTAAATAGAACTTATGTCCCATCTTTCCCATTGGGAAGAAGACTTTCAAATGGTTGACTGAGAGGATAACGTTGTTATCAGTATATTCAGGCTTTACTTTAACATGTCCTTTATGAACAGGAATCTCGAGCTTGGATTCATCAAAACTATGCTCTCCATCATCTTCAGCCATCACACTTTTTACAACTCTGCTTCCACCAGAAGCAGTGTCCAAAGAGTTGGAATTGAGATCTTGAATAGCTTTCTCACTTGGAGAAATACTATCTTTTTTATTTTCCACGTCGCTCATATTCTTCCTCCTTTTCCAAAGCCTTTGCAATACGAGTTGTCACGATTGCAGGTGGCTCAACCTTAGGTGCTCCTTCATAGAGTAACCAAGTGGCAGCAAAGTGTGTTGGTGACACTTGATAGAAAGGAGGTTCGTATTTGTAATCGAGTCCGATAGCGTATTTGTTTCTATCAGCAAACGCATCTCCCACAGGTGGATTGACAAGGTTAGGAGGTGTTCCAGGAATTGCATCAAGCTTTTCTTTAGAATCTACATCAGGAATAGATGAGAGCAAAGCCCATGTATAAGGATGCTTAGGTTCGTAGAATATCTCACAAACCTTTCCTATTTCAACAATCTTACCAGCATACATGACCGCAATTCTATCAGCCATTCTAGCAACGACACCCATATCATGTGTGATGAATATGACCGACATATGACGCTCAGCTTTGATCTTGTTAATCAAGTCGAGAATCTGGGCTTGAATGGTGACATCCAAAGCAGTTGTAGGTTCATCACAAATCAAAATTTCAGGGTTAGCAGTCAATGCGATAGCGATGACTATACGCTGACGCATACCACCAGAGAATTCAAACGGATATTGCTTGAATCTCTCTTCAGGTTGAGAAATTCCAACTTCCTCCATGACCTTCAAAGCCATTTCTTTAGCTTGAGCTTTAGAAATCTTTGTATGGCTTTCAAAGTCATACTTTATCTTCTTAATTTCAGCATCGATTTCAGCAATCTGTTTATTCTTTTCTTCTTGAGATAAAGAGGATTTATTAATCTCAGACTTCTTTACTTCACATTCTTTGATAGAAGCGTCTCTCTTCTTAACAAGTTCTGCCTTATATTGCTTTGTAGCTTTTTTAGCTTCTTTCTTCTTGTTTTCCAAATCTTTCTTAAGACCGGGTTCTACATCTTTGAAATGTTGCTTTGCTTCGGCAATCTTAGCTTTATTATTAGCCTTGATTTCTTTATACTTAGCATTGATTTCAGATTCTCTTTGCTTTCTATATTCAGCGATTTCCTTATCAGATTTTCCGTCTTTCTTAAGGTTATAGAGAACATCATCAAGTTTGCTCAACTCATCTGTTCTATAGAAATCAGGCTCACTCTTCAACTGATAAATCGTATAGTCTCTAACAGTGATGGCATTCTTATATGCTGTATGTTCTTTAGAAATATAATTCTCGAAGTATCTCTTCAAAATATTTCTATTGACCATTGTAGTCTCAACGATTTGAGGACCGATCTTCATGATAGGATTCAAAGCAGAAAGAGGATCTTGGAAGATCATTCCAATCTTGTTTCCACGAATTCTATGGAATTCATCTTCAGAAATCTTCGTCATATCCTCACCTTGGAACATGACACTACCACCTTCGATGATAGCTTCCTTAGATAGAATTCCCATCAAGGTCTTACATGTAGCACTCTTACCAGATCCTGATTCACCGACGATACAAAGAGTCTCTTCTCTATGTAAATCAAATGAGACTCCTCTAACAGCATGAACGATACCAGAATCAGACTTAAATGAAACTCTCAAATCTTTGACTGAAAGGACGACAGGAGATTTGGAATAATCGATTCTATCGTATTTATTAAAATCTATTGCCATTTTTAAGCTCCTTTCGTCGATGGGTTGAATGCATCTCTCAAACCTTGTCCAAACAATTCAAATGATATCATCAACAAAGCGATGATAATTGAAGGCCAGAGAATCAAGAGAGGATCAGTCAATAAGTATGCTTGGTTATCGCTCAATATTCTTCCTAATGAAGTGATATCGGTGAATCCCAATCCCAAGTAAGCCAATCCAGCTTCAGAGTAAATAATAGAAGGAATCATCAAGACTGTAGAAGTGATGATTGTACCCATACCATTAGGTAAGATATGACGGAAGATAAGTCTTCCATCAGTAGCACCCAAGGATCTACTAGCTAAGACGTATTCTCTTCGCTTAAATCTATAGAACTGCGTTCTCGTAATACCCGAGACACCGATCCAACCGCTGAAACACATACCGAAGATGAATATGAACCAGTTTCTACCAAAGACGACCAAGAACAAAGTCAAGAGAACCATTAAAGGAACACCGCTGATGATATCGACGATACGTTCCATGATGATATCGACTGCTCCTCCGAAGTATCCAGAAATAGAGCCCCAAATCAAACCGAAGATAAAGCAGAAGATAAAGACACAGACAGCCATTCCTAAAGAATACAAAGTACCAGTAGCTGTGACCTTCAACAAGTCATAACCCTTCTTATCTGTTCCTAGAATATGGATAGGATAAGATGAATATCCAAGCTTCTTCCATTTAGTCATAGTCACATAGAATTCAACCGTGTTGACCTTACCGGAAGTAGCTTTGACAATGATAGGATTGTCATCGATGATGAAAGGAACTTCACCATCCTTCAAGATATCGATATAAACTCTTTGACCATTCTTTTTCGAGAAAGCCTTAGTGAATTCATCGACAGACATTTTTTTCAAATCAACCAATTTAGTTTTAGCTTCATCAGTATAAATCTTAATAGCATCGTCATCAGCCAAAGCCTTCAAATCAGTAGATCCAATCAACTGATTCTCAAGATTTCCATATGAATCTTCATATGTATCGAAACGGAATGTCACTTTGGTAACAGTAGCCATATAAAGACCACCCAAAGTATTTCCAGCGACGTTCCAAATACCTTTGCCATCAGTTCTGAGCAACATATCGTTAGCTGAATCGAAATTGAAGTCGGCAGCGACAAAGTTAGTATCAGTAGTCGTCATGCTAGCCTTACGCAAATAGATAGCATAATTTCCACTTTGAGCTCTAAACACCAAATTAGCATTTGCAAAGGATTTTCCTTGCAATGCTGAATAGGAGTTCAAATTTAAAGCTAAGTCTTCACCAAAGTTAGTTAAACCAGTTGCTACAGAAGTTTCAATTCTATTTCCATCGACAACTTGGCTCAAATAGACATCATAAGTAGGCTTGGTGGCATTGTACTTTTCTTCCTTATGACCGGTGACTTCATCGGTCAAAGTGTAAGTCAATGTATATTCATAGTTAGTAAAATCAAAATTATAGGCAGGAGACTCGATTCTTCCAGCGTTCTCACTGTTAGAACGAGCTGCTAAATACCCACCATCAGTAGCAAATCTAGATGCATTAGTGATAGGAGCATCATAAGTGAACTTTGCTGTATCTTCGAGATAGGCATTTCTATTGATAGGTTCACCAGTAATCAAATCGACAGGAATTTTATTTTCAGTGTCATAGATATAATTGTCTTTCCAAACACATCCATCCCACCATCCAGTTCCCTTAGGGAAGAGTTTGGCAGCCAAGCCAATTTCACTAGCGTTAGCACTAGTAATGTTGTACTCAGGCATAGAGACAGAGATGATAGCAGATCCCAAAATTATCAATGCTATGATAATAAATCCAAAGACAGAAATCTTGTTCTTTATAAAACGATGAAGAATATCCTTGAAATAAGTAGTAGTCTTACCTTTCAAGTCGACATCGTGCATCTTTTTCTCAGTGTGAACTAATTTCAAATCCTCAGGGAGAATTTCAACTGCATGCTCGACATGCGAGCTATCTGTATATGAATATTTATTAGTTTCCATATCACTTCTTTGCTCCCATACGTATACGAGGATCCAAGAATCCATAAGATAGATCCAAAACGACTGCAGCCATCAAACTGATAGTTGTGAACACTGCCATATCGACCATCAACAAGTTGTAATCCAATCCATTGATAGCAGTGATGAACAAGTTACCGATACCAGGAATGTTGTACATACCTTCCAAGATTGCCGATCCACCTAAGACTGAAATGAATTCAGCTAAGATTGAAGGAAGAACAGGAACCATGGCGTTACGCATAGCGTGTCTAATGACTGATTGAGTCTTGGTCAAACCTTTAGTTCTAGCCAAGAGCAAGTAATCAGAAGACATGACTTCGACCAATTCACCACGTACAAAACGTCCATATCCAGCGATAGATCCTAAAGAACTAGCTAAGACAGGAATGACATATCCCAAAACTCTAGTTTCCAAGGGTGCTTCTATAGCAGGCCAAGAAGAAGGCAAAACTTTTTGGAATATGAGCAAAAGCAAAGAAATCAAAACGAAGGAAGGCAAAGAAACAACAGCGATAATTCCTACTGTGATAGCCTTATCGGTGAATGTTCCTTTCTTCAAGGCAGCTAATACACCCAAAGCGATTCCCAAAGGAACAGACAAAACTAATGCCACAGCATTAATCTTGACTGTAACAGGCAATTTTTCGGCAATCAACTGAATAGCAGGTGTATTGACACGAACTGAGGAAGACACACCCCAATCCCACTTTGTAACAACGTTTGTAAGCCAAGCCCAATATTGCTCAATGGCAGGTTTAATATAGTAATAATGAGTCACAGCAGAACCATCGACATATGTGAAAGTATACTTTCCATATTGTGTTAGTTCCGTGCTCGAAACTATGAAGAAACCTTTATCCACTTGGTCATTATAGTATGCCACTTGATCACTGATCATTCCGCTAGGGGATGCTGGTGGTATGAGTGTAAAGACTATAAACGTTAATGAAATAATTATGAATGCCGTAACTAAAGCTAGCAGCACACGTTTGATAACATACTTAGTCATTTTCAACTCCTTTAATTTTAATATTATCTAACAAATAGAACGGCAAGAAAATAGTTTCTTGCCGTTCTAAAAACTAAACCACAATAATATTAGTAAACAATTGAATTAAATCAATTTTATTCAGCTTTTGCAGCACCAATAAATGTGTAAGTGTTATTCAAAGTAGCAATAGATTCAAATCCACCGAACTCCATATTAACAGTGAAGTAAGCATTCATAGCAATTTTACGACCAATACTACCATCGTTGATATTGTTAGCTGCTTCTCTTTGTGCTTTCTCAGATTTTTCGGAATTAGGATCTATAGTACCATCACTCTTCTTGACAACATTAGCCCAATAATAGAGGCTCTTTATATCCAAAGTAGCAGTGATTGCTGTGTCAGTTTGAGTGAAGATAACCTTTGAATCCTTGTCAGGATCAGACTCATCCTTCTCTTTAACCAAGTCTACAACGAATGAATATATAGTTTCATCACTTCCATAGAAGGTGATAGCTACCTGGAATGAATTGATAGTCATATTGGCAGCTGCTTGCAAATCTTTATCGACATCAAAGTATAAATCGAATTGAAGTGCACTCAAATCACCGGTAAGATCATCGAATGTTTGAACGAATCCAGACTTCTTATCGTTGTAGATGTAAGGAAGTGTGACCTTTCCATCCTTGACGGTGACACCATAAACAGCAGATTCCCACAAAGCATCGAATGACCAAGATTTTCCTTCGTAGATCAAGCTCTTTCCATCATTTACTGAAGTATCAGCACCCCAGTTCAAAGTGAATCCGGAAGAGTTGTCTGACTTCATAACTTCCATCATTCCAAGAGGATTATAGTTCATACCAGTCAATGATCCGAAAGCGAAGTCAAACTTACCTTCTCCGATAGGAGTGTAGACATCACCCTTGTTAGAAGCGACTTCGTTCTTAATTACCAAAGTCAAGGGGTTTGCAGCATTGACTTTCTTAGCTGCATCGTTGAAGGCGTTGACAATATCACCTGTGACTGAAGCTCCAAACTCATCGATATTAGCTTGGCTCATCCAAAGTGAGGTCAAAGTAATCTTGTCTCCAGCCTTATATGTTCCATCTGCTAACAAAGTGTTAATTGCTTTAGTGAACAATGTTGCAGCAGCTTCGCTGTTGTATCCATGAGTTTCAGGATAATATTCAGCGACTGCATCCTTATGAGCTTGAGTTGTATTGTAAACAACCTTCTTTTGAGGATCGATATAGTATGCATCTGAGAAGAACTCATATGCAGGTGACATACCTGAAGCAGTAGCAGCCTTCTCACGGTCGATAGCAAAGAAACAGCCATCGAGGAAGTCAGAGCTGCTCATGATAGGCTTGACATTCCACATATCAGAAGCTTGAGAATGTTGCTTGATTGTTCCTTGAGGTCCAAACAACTTGTTCCATGTATCTTGAGTACAAGAGTTGACGGAAAGCTTCCAGTTTGAAGTACCAGGAGTCTTAATCATGTTTCCATTCTTATCAAGTCCTGAATTGTATTCAGTTGTATTTCCAGGCTTAGATGAAGAATCCAAAGATCCATTTCCATTAGTGAATTGCTTTACTCCCCAGTATTGGTCATTTTGTGCTTGGGTAGTAATACGCATACAAACACCAGGAATTCTATATAGAGATTTATCCTTTACACGTTCAAACCATTCATCATTACGTGCGAAGATAACCTTGCTGCTATCGTTCCACTCAGTGAGGACATAAGGTCCAACAGAAAGAATAGAGTCGACGATTTCGCTACCATTAGTTCCGTTAGGGGCACCATATTGCTTAGGATTGAAGGATTTTCCTTTTGCACCACCACCAGTGGTAGGATCAAGTCCAGTAACTTCTCCGTAGAATTCAGGATTGATAGGTTCAACGTTAGCATCAGCAATTTGATACATGGCATTGAAACGATCACAAGGAACGTTGTAAGTTACATCGACATAATATGCACCAGCATCAGAATCGTATCCAGCTTGATATCCGACATTTTTCCAGTTTGAATCGTTATCGATTACTTCATGTGTGGAATCATTATGAGTTCCAGCTACAGGTCCAATATTCTTAGTCTTGTTGTAATAAGAAGCAGCACCTTTAATTTCGTTAGTTCCGGAGGTATATGAGGAAGAACGATAATAGGCATCCTTCTGGTTGAGCAAAACCTTCATAGCGAAGACATAGTCTTCAACATTGACACCTTTGCCGTTATACTTAGATCTCTTAGTACTAGCAGTAGCATATTTCAAGCCATCTTCACCGGTCTTGACATAAATACGCCACTTGGAGTGAAGTCCGTTTCCGGAATCAGAAACACTCAAAGTGTTTCCGTTGTCATCTACGGCTAGAGGCTTTCCGTCAGAGTTCTTGGATGTACTCTTGGCCAAAACAGGATACCACTCAAAATCATTCTTGTATCTAGGATCAAACTCAGTGGAGTTATCAGCCTTGACAAGCTTTAAATCATAGAATGCAGAGGAGATATAACCGTAGAAATTAGAGACACGGGTATCATTTCCGTCCATGCCGTTGATTTTAGTAGGACATTGAGTATCGAAGGTCTGCAAATAGCTGTGATAAGCACTGAAACCGTCAGGGTCATCAAAAGCTACAGAGCTATCCAAAGCACCCTCCTTCAAAAGTCCAGTTCCATATCCTTGAACATAACCCAAGCTCTTTCCATCAGCACCCTTAGGAAGTTGAACACGTTTGTGGTAATAAGTGGTGCTAGAGTCACTCAAAATAGGAATACCAGTAAGCTTTGTATCCATGGCATACTTTTCGAGTTGGCCGAGAATATTAGCTTTAGCTTCGGCGTCAGTAACATAAGATGCACCACCAGTATATCCTTCAGTAACATCACCAGCAGGTTGAGAGCCTCCACCAGTGTTACTATTTCCACTATTAGTGGAAGGGTCAGATTTGCAGTTAGCGAGACAGAAAACTCCTAACAACAAACTAAGTAACCCAGCTTTGTATTTAGTTTTCATATTAAAACCTCCATGACTGCAGGAGATATTTTGAATTATTTTTCCCATATCAAAATTTCCTCCTGCAAAAGTCTTGATTATTATAAAATCCTACTAATTAATGTCAACCTTAATAATTGGTTATTTTTCTTTTTTTTGGGTTTTTATAGTTTTCCTAGGCTACAGACACTTTAAAAAGAGAATAACAAACAATAGCAACTATAAGCCAAATTCCAGCCATAATCAAATAAGCCATAAAAGGCCATTTGCCGTCCTCCGATAAACCTCTTCTCTCTTTCATATATTCGACATAATCACCATAACTACCTCTATATTGTCTTGTGACAAAACTAAAAGTCACCATGACAGCATAACCCATACCATCGAAATAGCCTTTTCTATTAAAGAAAGAGCAAAAAGCAAAGCAAAGCATAATGGCTAAGTTTCCAAAGGAAGCATTAGAAGCAATCAATAAATTTCTTCCTTCTAAAAAATAGCACAACAAAAAGATTAACAGAGTTATGAATATACTTATTCCGATTCTAACCCAAAAATATGGTCCGAAAATCTTATCTCTAGGATCATCTTCCTCATGGAAGTTAATTCTTTCATAATCATTATTTTTCTTTTTCATACTTTATTAACATACAATTTTTCAATAATAAAAACCACTGGTATATGTACTGCACCCCTCTCACTGGACCAAGGAGCAATAGC
>ULTC01038923.1_pt1 | contig 11546 bp, 9 predicted proteins | sample 1957091 | NCBI WGS metagenome assembly ULTC01 (sample SAMEA4835720, study PRJEB28245) | human gut metagenome | biome: gut microbiome; material: fecal sample | place: Denmark | collected 2008 | reverse complement strand
CTGCGTGGCCAAAAGGGTCAAAGTCGCGTGGCTTTTCCACTATACACCGAAAAGTACAAGTTTGAGATTATTCCGCAATATCGCCATGGCCCGTTTGAAATGAGTCTTCACTGTAGTTTCTGCAATATCCATCTGTGTTGCAATTTCTTTGATCTTTTTCTTCTCGACAATATGAAGTAATACGACTTCCTTTTGTTTTTCAGGTAATGTATCCAGAATAGTTTTCAGACGTTCATGAATATCTTCATCGATTTCCGGATCTTCGATACCGGAGAACAACATCGCTTCGATGATTTTATCCTGATGCTTACCTTGAATTTCCAGATCCCGCAAATAATTCAGGCAATTATTCCGGATAATACCGAGCATATAATAAAATACGGGTTGTTTTTCATCATATCTTTCCAGGTGATCCCACAAAGACAGAAAAGCATCCTGTACCAAGTCTTCCGCTTGTTTCCAGTCGTAAAGATAACGCATGGCATAATGCTGCAAAGGCAGAAACGAAGTTTTATACAATTCATGAAAAGCATCCAGATCTCTTTTTTTTATCCGAAGCCCTAAATTACTTTTTTCTATGTATTGCTCTATTCTTGCCATGATATTTTCGGCAAAGATAATTTTTTTCTATTATACGGTGTCCTCCATTTTTAGATTCCAAGTTAATTATATAAAAAAGAAAGCGTGGTCTATGGAAAAAAATTCGATTCGTTGGGAAATATTATTGAAAGGCGCCCGCGGAACATTGTCTCCTGAAGAAGAAATCATTTTTCAAAAGTGGTTGGCCCGGGATATACGACATAAAGCCTATTACGAGAAAATGTGCCGGGTTTGGTCGTCGGACAATACAACTTACGATTTGCATACCGATGTGGCTGAAATGATAGTCCGTTTTGACGATTATGTCCGGAATAAGCGGAAAGCAAGGCACCGGAAAATACTGAGGAATATATACCGTTCGGTAGCCTGCCTGTTGATTCTGCTGACTGTAGGTGGAGGACTCATGTTGTTGAAAAAAGACAAACAGGAAATAGAAACCGCAAACCGGATTGCCGGATCTATCTTACCGGGCCAGGGGAAAGCCATTATTCTTCTACCGAACGGCGAAAAAATAGATATCGCTTCGTTAAGCGATTCTTTATCCTACCGGACAGCAGGCTTTACGGTCGAAAAGGATTCCGGGATAATCAGATATATGAAACGACAGCAAGCCCGGACAGATTATCACACGATCGTTATACCGATAGGAGGAGAATATCAGGTGAAGTTAAGCGACGGGACGATGGTATGGCTAAATTCAGATTCGCGGTTGAAAATTCCGACGGCCTTTGTAGGAAACGAAAGAAGAGTTTTTTTATCGGGAGAAGCTTATTTCGATGTAGTGAAAAATGACCGTAAACCTTTTATCGTCGAAACAGATCTAGGGAATATAAAAGTTTATGGAACAGAGTTTAATGTAAAGCGTTATTCCGGCGACAGACAATTGAAAGCAACTCTGGTGGAAGGCTCCATCGGATTCAGTAACGATCAGGTAGCAGAACTGAAACTTCAGCCCGGATATCAGTTAAGCCTTATCGAAGGGATAAGTGAACCTACTGTGGAAAAAGTAAAGGTATATAATGAAATAGCCTGGAAAGATCAACGTTTTTGTTTTGAAAACAGAACCCTGGAATCGATAGTCCGGGATATGGAAAGATGGTATAATGTAAAAATCGTTTTCGAAGATCCGGTATTGAAATAGCTGCAATTTTCGGGTTCTTTGAGCCGGTATGGAGAGATTGAAACTTTACTGCATTTTTTTGAAGAAAGTGCGGATATTACATTTGAGGTCGATAATCATACCATTACTGTAAAAAAAATAAAAAAATAGAGAATGCTTCTGCAGTCGGCAAACTTTAGAGGGCATTCTCTACACATTCATTTATATTAACGAATTAATAAACAAATGTATGAAAAAAAAAGCACCTGACAGGTATTTCTTACCTGGATTCTTAAGAAAAATGTTAGCGGCAGTATTCTTACTGTTCATTGTTTCGTTGTCTTATGCAGCAGCGGATAATGATACAAAACTAATCACATTTGCCGTAAAATCTGAAAATTTAAATGATGTTCTGATTAAATTTAAAGATCAGACCGGTGTCGATATTTTATTTAACAAACAACTTATCGGAAACCGGAAGTGTAATGATTTTGAAGTCGTAAATCAACCTGTTGAGGTGATACTGAGCAAAATCCTGGAAGGTACAGGGTTTGTTTTTTCGAAAGTGGACGGAGTGTATGTCATCAAAAAAAGTACAGAAAAAATCGTTCAACCGGTAGAGCCCCTGGCGATTTCCGGCGTAGTGACCGACACGGATGGAGCACCCTTACCCGGAGTGACCGTTTTGGTAAAAGGGACTTCTTTGGGAAGTGCAACCGATACAGAAGGGAAATTTAAATTATCACTTCCTTCACAAGAAAATGTAGTCCTGGTATTTTCGTTCGTCGGCATGCAAACCAAAGAGGTCCCTTATAAAGGCGAATCCGAAATAAAAGTGACCCTGCAAACCGATGTGACTGAAATGGAACAGGTTGTCGTTACCGGTATTTTTACCCGTAAAGCAGAGAGTTATACCGGTGCTGCGACGACCATAAAGAAAGAAGAACTACAGAAAATGGGAAATCAAAATGTTTTACAATCCCTGAAAAGTTTAGACCCGGCTTTTCATATTATAGAAAACAATGATTTCGGTTCGGATCCGAACAAAGCCCCCCAAATTCAGTTGCGTGGCCAACAATCCATGCCCGATATAAAAGGGACTTATAATGGTAACCCCAATCAGCCGCTTTTCATTTTGGACGGTTTCGAAACGGATATTACAACAGTTTACGATTTGGATATGAACCGGGTAGAAACGATTGTATTACTGAAAGATGCCGCAGCCAAAGCAATATACGGAGCCAAAGCGGCCAATGGCGTAGTGGTCATCGAAACCCGTCAGCCGAAAGCCGGGAAGATGAGGATATCATACAAAGGAGATCTGAGCCTGACGATTCCCGACCTGACAGGTTATAATCTTTGTGATGCACGTGAAAAATATGAAGTAGATAAGGCACACGGCCGTTATTCAGATCCCTGGTTTTGGGAACAATATCTGAACCAGATCAAATCGGAAATAGAACGCGGCGTGGACACAGATTGGCTGGCCCAACCTTTACATACCGGTATCGGACACCGGCATTCTCTGTATTTGGATGGAGGAGACGAACATTTACGCTATGGCGTAGACTTGCTTTATAATGAAATCAAGGGGGTGATGAAAGGATCAGACCGGCAAACGTTCACGGGAGGAATTACCCTGGCTTACCGTTATAAAGACTTATTGTTCAGAAATCAGTTGAGTACCACTCTTAACCGGGCCAATGATTCTCCCTATGGTTCTTTCGACGAATATGCAAAACTGAATCCCTATTGGACACCTTATGATGAAAACGGGGATTTGAAGCAAATTGCCGGTTCTACCGGAGGAGGAGGCCTGGTTGGGGTAACCTGCGGGAATCCGCTATGGAATGCTTCTATCGGTACTAAAAATTTCAGTAAATATACCAGTATTACCAATAATTTTTATATCGAATGGCAGGCTTTGACCGCATTGAAGTTTATCGGACGTTTGGGGTTATCGAAAACCCTCAATGCAAGGGAAGACTTTTATCCGGCCTCACATACCAGATTCCTGGGATATTCGGAAGATAAATTTTTTGAAAAAGGCACATACAGTAAACTGGAGGGAGAAAGCAGCAATGTCAATATGGATATAACAGCCAATTATTCCTTATTATTAGATAAGCATCAACTTTTTCTGAACCTGAACTACAAGATGGAACAAAGCCGTTCTGAAGAAGTTACTTTCACCATGGTCGGTTTTCCGAATGACAAGAACGGTTTTATCACTTCGGGTCTCGGATTCAACAAGAGCGATTATCCTCCTGTCGGCAATGAGTCCATCAGTCGTGAAATAGGTGTTTTGTCCGCTTTAAACTATTCGTACGACGATCGTTACCTGGCCGATTTGTCCTGGCGTGCCAGTGCGTCTTCCCGTTTCGGACAAGATAAACGGTGGGGACAGTTCTGGTCGGCAGGTATCGGATGGAATTTTCATAAAGAACATTTTATGGAACAGGCAGAATGGCTGAAACAATTTAAACTACGTGCCTCAACCGGTTATACCGGAGCCCAGAACTTCAATCCATATCAGGCTTTAGCCATGTTCAGTTACAATCAGACCCAAGCCTACGACAACTGGATCGGTTCTCATTTAATGGCCCTGCCCAACGATGACCTGAAATGGCAGAAAACCCAGGATTACAATATCGGATTCGACCTGAATCTCTGGGGACGTCTTATGATTGTATACGATTATTATGTGCAGCAAACCAAAGATCAGTTGCTGGCCTTGACTGTTCCTCCTTCTATGGGATTTACCAGCTATATGGAAAATATCGGAAGTACGGAAAATAAAGGAATGGAACTGAAGTTAAATGCCCATTTGTTGTATGATGTGGAAAACGACCGTTATTTAAGTACTTCTTTCTCTATTGCCAAAAATACGAATAAGTTGAAAAAAATATCGAATGCGTTGAGAAGCTACAACGACGAGGTCGATAACGAAATATTGGATGGAAATACCAACAGACCCCAGACCCGTTTTATCGAAGGTTCGTCTATGAATGCTATCTGGGCTGTCCGCTCCCTGGGTATCGATCCGGCTACAGGAGATGAGATTTTCCTGACAAAGGATGGAGAAACAACGACAGAATGGAAAGCCGAGGATCAGGTGGTTTGTGGCGACGCCATGCCCGAATGTTCGGGTACTTTCGGAATAAATATGGATTACCGGGGAATTTTCCTGAACATGTCTTTTTATTATCAATTCGGCGGTCAGACTTATAACCAGACTCTGGTCGACCGGGTCGAGAATGCCAATGTCGGACTGAATGTCGACAAACGAATTTACAATGCCGTTTGGAAAAAACCGGGTGACCGGGTCGATTTTTCTTATAATCCTTACAGGCTGACTAAACCCAGTTCCCGTTTTGTACAGGATTTGAACGAATTGCGTTTGTCATCTTTAAACGTGGGATATGATTTCCGGCATTGTGCATTCCTGAAAAAGAGCCGGTTGCAACAATTAAAGGCCAGTTTTTATATGGATGATGTGTTCCGGGCTTCTACAGTGAAAACAGAACGCGGGTTGACTTATCCGTTCGCCCGTACTTTCTCGTTCTCTTTACAAGCAACCTTTTAATCGATGAATACAATGATACGAATACAAAAAACAAAAAATATACTCGGCATTTTGTTCTTTTCCCTGTTGAGTGTTTCCTGTCAGGAATGGCTGGATGTCAGCCCGAGTACGGAAGTAAAATATGACGATCTGTTCAGTTATAAGAACGGTTTTAAAGATCAATTGACCGGAGTATATACCGCTTTATGTTCGGAAGAACTTTATGGTGCCCATCTCGGTTTCGGAATGTTGGACGCTTTGGGACAACAATATTACTGGAATCAGGAAGCCGGAACTTATTATTACCTGCATCGTTTTGTTTATGACAATCCGAAAAGCGAAGAAGTGATCAACAGCATCTGGAACAACATGTATAATGCGATCGCCAACGTCAATATTCTGTTACAGGGCATCGAAGACCACCGGGGAATTCTTGCAGCCGATGAAGAAAAAATCTACGAAGGGGAAGCTTATGCATTACGTGCTTTTCTGCATTTCGATCTGCTCCGTCTGTTTGGCAAAAGTTATGTGAGCGGGGCCGGTGAAAAAGCGATTCCCTATGTCAGCAAAATTTCGAAAGAAATAACTCCGTTATCTACGGTTTCTGAAGTCCTTGATTCCGTAATTACGGATTTGGAAAAAGCAGCCTTTCTATTAGAAAACGATCCTGTCAGAACCGGAGAAGCGACGACATCTTTTTTGGGAACCCGGAGTTTTCATTTCAACTATTACGCAGTCCGGGCTCTGATGGCACGTGTTTATTTGTATAAAAACGATAAGGTCAATGCCCTGAAAAATGCTACGGAAGTAATCCTTTCCCACAAATATCCGTGGGTAGAGAAAGGCCAGGTAGCGACAACGACCCGTGATAACCGTGACGGAATCTTTCTGACGGAATGTATCCTCATGCTGAACAATACGAGATTAGAAACGATAACAGAAACATACCTGAAAAAAAGCGAAAACAATACGGTGGGTAATTTACTTGTCACCCAGGCAGAAGTGAGGGACGAAATTTTTGAAAATACTTTGTACGGTGGCAGCGACTGGCGGTATATCTATTATTTCGAACCTATCGACTCTTATTATGTCAATACTAAATTATGGCAAGTCTCTTCCAGTTACAATAACCGTCAACCTTTGCTTCGTATCAGCGAAATGTATCTGATTGCTGCCGAATGTGCAGGTTCGAAAAAGGAAGCCCTTGAATATTTCAATACCTTACGCCAACACAGGGGTTTCGAGGTTACTGACGATTTGAAAGAAGAAGATACGACCGATGAAAAATTACAAACAGCTATTGGTAAAGAATACCGTAAAGAATTTATAGGAGAAGGGCAATGGTTCTTTTATTGCAAGCGTACCGACCAGGCAACACTACCTAATGTACAGGTACCTTTCAGCAAAGCTTATTATGTGCTTCCGATACCTGACCAGGAATTAGAATATGGAAATAGAAATTAATGAGAAAAGATTATGAAGAAACATTTTATATATAAATACGGTCTGCTATTATCCGTCCTGATCGCAATAGGATGTGGCAGTTGTCAAAAAGACAATTATGTGCAATATGACGCCGGATATGCCTCTTTACGTTTTATTTATGCAGCAGAGGGAAATGACAGCATAGTCTATTCTTTTGCATTGCATCCTGACAAACAAGAAGATATCGTAGAAATCCCCTTTAAACTTGTCGGACTGGCAGTTGGACAAGTCCGGGAAATCGGAGTTGAAGTAGTAAAAGAAGAAACTACAGCCCAGGAAAATGACCATTTTATAATTGAAAGAAGTGAACTTCCGGCGGATTCGATAAAAGGAATTTTAAAAGTAAAGGTTAAGAAAACCCCGGAGTTGGAGAATCATAATCTGGTAGCCACCTTCCGGCTCTGTGGCAATGAAAACTTCGCAGCGGCTCCTGTAAATGAGAATACATATAAAATTGTATTAACCAATCATCTGACAGAACCGGCAGGCTGGCCTTTCGGTGAATATAGCCGCATAAAACATCAGTTTGTCATCCAAACCCTGGGAATTGCCACCGATTATGATAAGTGGAGCACTTCAGAAAGCATTTACTACACGGGTATAATGGTAAATGCTTTATATGAATATAATAAAGCACACCCGGGAGAACCCCTGACCGATGAAAACGGTCTGGTTGTAACATTCTGAACGATATATCAACGATAAAAGAATAGCACAATGAAAAAGATCATATATTTATTTTTTTTCATTCCTCTCATGATCAATCTGGCTGCCTGCTATGATGATACGGGGAATTATGACTACACAGATTTACCCGATGTTGACATAAAAATGCAAGATACGGTATATGCAACTCAATTCAAGACGTTAGAACTTACTGCAGATGTAGATTTAAACGATGCTCCGGAAAGCGACTATGAATTCAATTGGCGGATCTGGTCCAACGAAATTGGTGGGGTCTGGGAACAAAAAGAGATAGGAAATTCCAGAAATCTGACATACGAAGTAGCCGAAATTCCAGGTTCTTATACATTGGTACTAACCGTTACCAATAAGAAAACGGAAGTGAAAACCCACAAGCAAATTTACCTGGCGGTACAGGGAAGTATTACCGAAGGCTGGATGGTTTTACAAGAAAAAGAAGGCAAAACGGATTTCGATTTAATCATGAGTCCCTATTTCTCAAACCGGGTAGAAAATGACGAAATTTTACACAATGTATACGAGACAGTCAATGGAGAAGCCCTGCCCGGACGTGGTGTTGTCATCGGTAGCTATTATTGTATCGGAAGATATCAGAATGTGATTGTGCTTACCGATAAGGGCGGGGCCCGCCTGTCGGCCATCACCATGCAAAAAACATTTGATATGTCCACCCTGGTACTTGACCTATCATCCTGGAAACCGGAAAGTTACATTTTCTGGCAATATTACTGGAGCCCGGGAAGATTTGGCTACGATGCGATCGTGTCGAACGGTCGTTTTTATGAATACAGTGCGATCAGGAGTACGGGATTTACAACTTATACCGAACCGATCCTGAAAGACGGCCTGACTTATAAAGCATCGCCTTATGCCCCTAAATGGTTTGATTATTATCAGGGTATTCTTTATGATGAAATCGGCGGACGTTTTCTGGGAATCGAGAAGAATACATGGATTTTGAAAGAATTGGCAGTGGCCACGACAACCCAGCCTTTCGATTGGGGAAATATGCATGCCAGCCTCCGTTATATGGAAACAGGATACAATAATTACGAATACGGATTATTCGAGGATTGGGATACGAAAAAAATGACATTATGCGTTTTCAATTTTGACACAAAGCCCAATATCGGTGTAGGGAAATACCCGGCAGACAATTGTCCGGAACTGGAGAAAGCGAAATATTTCGCAGTAGGTTCACTCGGTCCTGTTTTTTTATATGCTACCGACCGGGATATTTACCGGTATGATTACAATGGAACGAATACCGGTGAAAAACTTTACACTTTGGCCCAAGCTGATGAAAAAATAACGGGAATGAAAATATTCAAACCCTGTATCCATCGTTTTATTCCGAATCATCCCTATAACAATAAAGTGCTGATTCTTTCCACTTACAATGAGAGTAAGAAAGAAGGGAAAATTTATATGTACTATATCAATGAGGTGAACGGAATGATCGATATTGCTTCGGAAAAAGTATTCGAAGGTTTCGGAGAAATCCTGGATATGGAATATAATTACCCGAAATACGGTACTTAAAATGAGCAGAGGTTTGAAAATAGTTTTTGTGCTTTCCTGCTGTTTTTTGTGGGAAGCACAAGCCTTTTCCCAGGTAAGAGTCCGCTTCGACGCCACTTTCGGGCAAGAGGAAATCCGGATCGGGTTCCGGGAACAAACTTATAAAGTGAAACTAGATGAATCAGGCATAGGGAAGATAACTATTCCGGATTCACTGGTTCCCGGATATGCAGTTTTATATGGTCCGCGCAACGCTTATTCGTTTTATCTTGTACCGGGACAACAACAGGAAATTACTCGGCTGAACGGACAAGAGATTAAATTTGCCGGAGCGGCTAAAGCGATCAATATCTATCTGAACAGTCCGTTTTTGAATAACCGGGATCCGGGGTATGAAAAAGGGGAAGAAGAATTTTTGAAAGCATGGGCACTGATGCCCGGCAGATTACAATCACATCTTGATTCTTTACCTCTGCCGGCGGATTTTAAAAAATCGGAGCGTAAACGGCTTTATTATGTGGCTTGCCATTCATTATTGGATTATCCCCTTCGTCATGCCAGATTATTACGCCTGAAAAGTTATTCCCCGGGAGAAAGGTATTACCGGAAAGTATCGGAATTGCTTCAGGAGGATCCTTCAGCTCATGAATTCTGGGAATACCGCCAGTTTTTCAGGAATGGTATACAATTGCTGGGAGAAAGAAAAAAAACTGAAACAGGTAAACCGTTGGATAAGTTAAAGTGTGAACTGGATTATATATGCAATCACATTAAGGATGAAGAACTGGCGGGTTATTTAGTCGACGAAAGCATGTCCGGATATATCAGGTACTTCGGATCAGAAGGAATGGAAGCGTTTTTACCCCTTTATCGGGAAAAGGTAAAGGATGAAAAACAAAAAGCAGCATTTTTCCGGTCGTATGAACAATATACCCGTTTGGAAAAAGGTAGAAAAGCACCCCATTTTTCCCTTTTGGATAAAGACGGTAACCGGAAGAATTTATCTGACTGGCTGGGCAATTACGTTTATATCGATGTCTGGGCAACCTGGTGCGGACCGTGTTGCCGCGAACTCCCGGCATTTCATAAATTAAAAGAGGAGTTCAAGGATAAGCCTATCTGTTTTGTAAGTATCTCTATCGATGCGGATGAAGCTGCCTGGCGGGCCAAGATAGAAAAGGACAGCCTGGATGGTATCCAATTGAGGGTAAACGAAGAAGATACTTTTAAAAAGGATTATAAGATTTCATGGATTCCCCGTTTTCTATTGATAGATCGGGAGGGAAAAGTACTGGATGCCAATATGACACGTCCTTCGGATACAAAAACAATAGAAAAACTCACTGCTTTATTGTCCGATCGCTAACAGTCTGACAGGGAGGAAAAACAATTACGTTCCTCCCGGTCAGATCTTTTCCAGATCTCCTTTTGCTACCCATCCTTCATTGCCGTCTGCCATCCGGATATTGTACCAATCTCCCAATTGGCCTACGACACGGACTTTCAACCCTTCGTGAATCAAAAACAGGCTCGTACCGCTATTATCCGGCGCACCTTTTACCGTCACACTCGGAGTTGTAATAATCGCATACTCTCTGTCGGTGACTTTCTTATCCTGCTGCATAGCAAAAAACATCGTCCCGACAGTCAGGAAAAAGGCTATAATCCCCACGACAAAACCAGTCTTTTTGATACCGACCGAAGGAGAATAGAAAAATAAAGCTGCCATCACCAAAAAGAGGATAAAGAGAGTAACCGAGATATATCCCCACTGATCGGCGGAAAAATAACCGACAAACCCTTTGTACCACCTCACCAGAAACAATTCGGGCAACACTTCGATTTTGTCTACGATAGCTTGCTGGGCCATTTTCAGGTTGTAGCGGGCAGAAGCATCCGAGGGGTCTAATAATAAGGCCCGTTCATAATTCAATATGGCCTGCGTATTCTCTCCCAGTTTATAATAACAATTACCCAGATTATAATATAAGATAGCCGATTCCATGCCACCGGCCCTCAATTTCCGGTATATTTCAGCTGCTTCATTGTATTTTCCCTCCCGGTAAAATTCCTCTGCCTGTTTCTCCGATTGCGGATCGGTAGCGGCTAAGGCACACAAACTTATCAGTAAAACCGGCAATATCAACAATATCTTTTTCATAGTTTCTAATCTTTAATCACCGGATGGCTTTATCCAGCTTTGTAATCACATCAATACTATCTGTATATACTTTCCCCATTTCCTGATCGGAATTACTTCCGGGAGCATAACGGGCATATTCACAAGTATCCAATACAGCGATAAATTCCTTGATTCTGTCTTCCTCTACTCCTTTCGACTGGAGAATTTCACTGATATTATCCCGGTTCAGTTCGGCACGGTCGATATTCAGTTTATAACTCATATATCCCCAAAGGGCTTTCAATACTTCATCGTAGAATTGCTCTGCATTGTGATTTTTCATCGCGCTGGCAGCCACTTTGAGGCGTTTGCGGGCCATCTTGTTGGCCGCTTTATTCTTCACCCGGACTATATCGGCATTCGCTTTGATTCTCCGGCGGTTCAAGACT
>ULTC01031555.1_pt1 | contig 11585 bp, 7 predicted proteins | sample 1957091 | NCBI WGS metagenome assembly ULTC01 (sample SAMEA4835720, study PRJEB28245) | human gut metagenome | biome: gut microbiome; material: fecal sample | place: Denmark | collected 2008 | reverse complement strand
TGTTATCAATCACCCTTGCCGAGTGCCGTGATTACACCGATTGCTCCCGTAAGAGCTGCAACAATTACTGAAGTCAATACCTGCTTTGTCATATTAACATCCCCTTTCGGATAAAATTTCCTGCCATTACGCTCAGCACGGAAATTCAGGAATATGGATACGGATACGGTTTAAAGCTGACATTTTAACATCCCCTTTCGGTTTAAGCGTTTATCGTCTTATCAATACCAATAACTGATGTCTGTGAAGTTGTAGCAGTATGCGTCACGTTCATCGGAAACCGAATTACCGTGATAAAAGAAAAGGCGGACAAGACTGTAGAAATCTCCGAACATAATATGTACCTCCTTGGACTGTAACAGCGGACCGGATATGTTGCCGATACTTCTTTGTTGAATTCGCTCTTTTTTCAATAATATAACCGTGAGGTTTTACCCTCTGATTATATTATCTCACATTTTTCATTTTTTTCGAGCGAAAAACTGTACCCAAAACAACATTTTTCCTCTTTGTTTTTCCTTACAATCACATTTTACCACATCGAATCCCATCGGTAAATCGAAATACTGTACCCAAAAATCTATTTATGACAAAAGAACAGCCCGACCTTTGAAACTAAGGTCGGGCTGTTTTATGCAAAAAACAACACCCCTGCAATTTTGCACGGGTGTAGTTCTAATTAACCTTAAAGATGCTGTCTATGACAGTTTTAGACCCCCGCAATTTTGCACGGGTGTAGTTCATGTTGAAATAAAGGAAGGACTTATGTTCGGTTTTAGACCCCTGCATTTTTGCACGGGTGTAGTTCACACTCATTAACTCACTCATTGCAAGCATTGTTTTAGACCCCTGCAATTTCGCACGGGTGTAGTTCTTTACCTAATGTTAAAGATGTAGGAATCTTGTTTTAGACCCCTGCAATTTTGCACGGGTGTAGTTCCATACGACCTGCACAAGTGGCAGTTTAACCGTTTTAGACCCCTGCATTTTTGCACGGGTGTAGTTCAGATATGAATTGGTTTAGATCGCAGGTAAAGTTTTAGACCCCTGCAATTTTGCACGGGTGTAGTTCCATACGACCTGCACAAGTGGCAGTTTAACCGTTTTAGACCCCTGCAATTTTGCACGGGTGTAGTTCATGAGATAAGTATATTTAACTGCGATGACGGTTTTAGACCCCTGCATTTTTGCACGGGTGTAGTTCAATCTACTTGAAGGCTCCGTCCGTAGCGGTGTTTTAGACCCCTGCGATTTTGCACGGGTGTAGTTCAGGAAAGAGTGAATATTTGACTATTTTAAAGTTTTAGACCCTTGCAATTTTGCACGGGTGTAGTTCCAGGGCACGGGGAACTGGTATAACAATGGAGGTTTTAGACCCTTGCATTTTTGCACGGGTGTAGTTCATATTGAAAACGACATATTTGGCTTAGCCAGTTTTAGACCCCTGCATTTTTGCACGGGTGTAGTTCCGTAGTGCCGTTGCAAGAAATAAAAACACTGTTTTAGACCCCTGCAATTTTGCACGGGTGTAGTTCTTCTTTCCGGTTGGAAGTTTGAAGTTTCCGGTTTTAGACCCCTGCATTTTTGCACGGGTGTAGTTCCTCAAAATACACAAAGGTGATTTTGAATTATCTATATTATATATCACTTTTGTACAAATGTCAATAGATTTATTCATAAAATCACCCTTGCGCACCGATTTACATATTAATATTATTTCTGTTTGTCAGAATCGTCTTTTCCCGGGTAATTTTTATCAAACAGCCCGTCTATCGTAAGGTTTTTATATCTCACAAGGTTATATCCGAAAGGCGTGCAATATGCTTTTACAAAGTCCTTGCAGTAAGTCTTGTGTTCTTCGAGCTTGCTTATAAAATCGCCGGTGTCTCTTTCTACTTTTTTATCGGCAAAACGATTTTCGAGATGTTTCTGAATGAGGTAGTGGTACAGAGCAAAGTAGTTCTCGACCTCTTTTATACCGTCAATATTGATATTGATGTTTCTTATCGCATTCAGATGACACACAGTATTTCTGAACTCATTGACAACCGCTCTTTCCGACTTCTTTAAATTATCCAGTATCAGCTTGTACCAGCGTGCATTCCTGAGATATCTGTTTGCGGCATTTTCTGCAAGGCTCTTGTCAAATTCCGTTTTTATGATTCCGTTTTCAAGCTTGACTCCCATTACAGCCATTGTAAGATTTGTCTTGTTTTTTTCTATATTACCGACTTCCAGACCGCTTTCCGCATACAGTTTCGTATCCCTTTCAACGCAATGGAAAGCGATAACGTATCTGGCGTTCACATTTACAAGGTTCTTCAGCATAATGTACATAACGGTAAGATAAAGACGGATTATAGCCTGATTCTTCCGCTTGATTTCAGCTTCAGACGTTCTTGATGTGACATTTGCCTTCTGATAATTGCCGGCGTCCGAAAAATTCTCAAACTCTATTTCAGCTATCATATCAGCCAGTTTCTCACGTCTCTTATTTGCAGAGCATAAAGCTGTATTTTCGGGGCAACAAGCCTCATAATATCTTTCGATCTGTGCGTCCGGGATCTCATTCAGCACAAACCTTACAGCGGGCTCGCATTTTGCCGTTTCACGAATCTTCTTGGGATTTCCGTACCGCACAAGGTACTTGAATCGGTTTGAATCTATAACGTTACTTGCAATGAAATTTCTCAGACCGTTGTTTTTCTTGAGCTTTTTATCACCGTTTGCGTCGATCTGAAGGATATTATCGATCATCTTCTCAATATCTTCTTCGGTCTTACCCGATTTGATACCGAGAATATCCAGTGCATCGCGATACATTGTTCTTTTTGCGTTTATATCAAACGAACACGATTTCACAAAGCTGTTAAGCTCGACAAGCTCGGCAAGATACTTTGTACTGCCCTCAAAGAAGCTGTACTCGGCGGTGAATGTCCTGTCAAGCCCAAGATCGTCCATTATTTCAAGGAAGCTTCTGATATTGTCAAACTTGTTTATCAGCGTTGTTACAAGATCGTTAATCTCCTTACCGCTTAAAAATCTTGTCAGCAGATAAATCAGCTTGGTAAATTCCGATACGCTGTCGGCATAGCTGATAAAACATTTTCTCAGCTTGTCTTCCTGAATTTCAATATTCGATTTGCTCAGCCTTTTAATGTTATCGCCATCAAGCGCATCGGCTACCTCTTTTATGGATTCACGGTATTTTTTCCACAGATAATCCGCTTCCTTGCAATATACGGTTGTCTTATCATCCTCTTTGAGCGAACTTCTCAAAGTGTTCACAAGATCGTCGGCTCTATCGCTGTCTTCGTTGATATATCCTGTGTATAAGATGAAATCCGTCATCTGATACAGCTTATTCCTTACAGAATCATATTCTTTATCGGCGTAACCTTTACCTTCGAGCATACTCTCACGGAGCTTCTTTATTGAAAAGCCCATATTTTTATACTTCTTTGTGATAAGGAATTCGTAATATGACCTTACAAGTTCGGCAATATCGGTGTTCTTGTATACCGAGCCCAGTATCTGTATGTTTACCTTATTGTTTTCTATAAAGCGGTTGTTTATTTCTTCAACAGGACGGTTGTAAACCGAATCGAGAACATTTTTGAAATCGCTTTTAAGTTCATCGAGCCTGTACAGCCAGAATTCTGCTCTGCCCTCCTCGCTGTGAACACACCAATGACGCAGTTTACCGATCAGAGTGAGCACGGAGTAAAGTTCTTTATCCTCACGCAGAACATTTTTTGCTTTACCTTTGGGATTCTTTTTATTTACATAAAATGCATCGGCAAAATAAGCCAGCCTGTAATTGCCGATGAATTTTTCAAATGCGTCAAAATCGGCTTTCTCTCGACTGTTTGTACTCTCCTTTTTCTTTTCAAAATCGTCAAAGGTTTCATCGGTGGTACGTTTCATGAAGAAATCGCTGTTTTCGATATTTTCGTCAGCACTCATATTATTCAATGCGTAAATAGCGTTGGTTGAATAAACCGCCAGTATTTTCTCGATATCCAGAATATTGTAAATAAGCTGGATATGTATATTATCATTGAATTCTTTGCCGAAGAATTTCTTTTCAAGAGTCGGTTTCAGGCACAGCATATCCGTAGGCACAGACTGTTCCGGTTCATCTTTCTTTCCTCCGTTAAAACGGCGCAGCGGATTATCCGTTACGGCAGATACCGTTTCACCTCTGTGACCGGTAACCGAATAACCGTTCATCGTGACAACGTTCAACTGATATGCAGGATCGTCAATATTCAGCGGTTCGTGCGATGTATCGACTATTTTCTGCTCAAGTACAGCATCGTTTCCTCTGCCGAATGAAGTCATATAAACAGTATTTCCTACAGCAAAAACCGACTTCACGCCTGCGGCTTTAGCCATAGATTTTGTTGCATTGTCTTTTTTTGATGAAACAGAAGAAACTGATTTTACAGAAACGGCTGCGTCTTTTTTCTGAACTGCCCTCTCTGCTTCAAGTTTTTTGTTCTGATCTGCAAATTTTACCGTTCTATCGGTCTTTCTTTGTTCTCTGAGATCTCGTGCGTGTATTTTCTTACCCATAACAGGATACCTCTTTTCTTATGGTAAGTTGAAATGACTTTGTATATATTATAACATATTTTGGCGAAATGTCAAATATTTTAGGCAATAAAGTCAGTTTTTTGCATTGCACTGCGATATAAATATGTTTGTTAATATCAGCCGCAATAAAAAAAATACGTTCGGAGTTTTACCGGAAAAAGTACGATTATAGTTTTATCTATCTCCACCACGCCCCTTTTTCCCCGTTTTACTTGTATTTTATGGCTGTGTTTGTTATAATAAGTATAAAGAAATATTTGATGCGTCTTGCGAAAGGAGAAGGTACGCTATGGCATACGAAAAGCTCACAGGCACTTTTGAATCCTCGAACGGCACTGATAACTGTGCATATTACATCTATGTTCCGGTTCTTCCTATGAACGTGGGATATAAAGGCATCATTCAGATTTCGCACGGTATGTGTGAATATATTGAGCGTTATGAACACTTTGCGGATTTTCTTACCTCACACGGATATATCGTCTGCGGTAATGACCATCTCGGTCACGGAAACAGCGTCAGATCAAACGACGATCTCGGTTTTTTTGCCGAAAAGGACGGCTGGAGCCACCTTGTAAACGATCTGCACCGTATGACGATGATAATGAAAAAGAAGTACCCTGCACTGCCGTATATTCTTATAGGTCACAGTATGGGCAGCTTTGTTGCAAGGCTGTATCTCACACGCTTTCCTAACGAGCTGACCTGCGCCGTAATTATGGGTACGGGCGATGACAAGGCACTTTCCGAAATAGGAGTAAGGGCTACACGCTCCGTTGTTTCCTTGAAGGGCGAACGTTTCCGCAGTGATAAGCTGAACACTCTCATTTTCGGAGTGTATAACGACAAAATCAAAGATTGCCAGACTATCTATGACTGGCTCACTCACGACAGAGATGTTGTAAAAAAGTATATCGACGATGAAAAGAGCAATTTTGTGTTTACGGCAAGCGGATTTGTTGACCTTACTACCCTTCTTCGCAGAGTATCAAGTCAGCAGTGGGCTGAAAAGGTGCCGAAAAAGCTGCCTGTTATATTTATGGCAGGAACGGCAGACCCTGTCGGCGGATACGGCAAGGGTGTAAGAAATGTATACGCAAAGCTGATTGACGAGAGTTGCAACGTTGATATCAAGCTGTACCCCGGCGCACGTCACGAGCTTGTAAACGAAACTATGAAGGAAATAGTTTTTGACGATATTTTAACCTGGATAGAAAGAAAGGTCGGCGGAATGACAGGCAATTACGAATTTTAAGCCTTAAGCCGAAAAGAACAATATGAAAGACGGATTTATAAAAGTAGCGGCGGCAACACCTGAGATTAAGGTTGCCGACTGCAAGCACAACGCAAAACAGATAATCTCTCTGGCAAAAGAGCTTGCTAAAAAAGATGTAAAGCTCGCAGTTTTCCCTGAACTGTGCATCACGGGTTACACCTGTCAGGATCTGTTCTACCAGACAACGCTCCTTGACGGTGCTAAGAATGCGCTCGTAACTATTCTGGAAGAACTGTCTGCGCTTGATATGATAACTGTAGTCGGACTGCCGATGCAGTATGACAGCAAGCTGTATAACTGTGCGGCTGTGACCTATCACGGAAAAGTGCTGGGCTATGTGCCTAAGCAGTACCTGCCGAACTACAACGAATTTTACGAGATGCGCCACTTTACCGCCTGGGACGGCAGTAAATGCGAATATTTTTTAAACCGCTTCGACACGGACGCCGACGGCGAATGCGACGATTCGCTGAGTGCATATTTCGGTGCGGGACTTATATTCTGCTGTAACAATATGCACGATTTTTCTTTTGGAATCGAGCTGTGCGAAGATCTGTGGTCGCCCTGCCCTCCCTCAACATATCTTGCACAGGAAGGTGCAAATATCATTCTTAATCTTTCCGCAAGCAACGAGATGATAGGAAAGTCGGAATACCGCCGTTCGCTTGTTTTAAATCAATCTGCAAGGCTTATTTCGGGTTATATCTACTGCTCCGCAGGAGAAGGCGAAAGCACGCAGGACCTTGTATTCTCGGGACATAACATAATTGCCGAAAACGGTGCAACGCTTGCCGAAAGCGAACTTTTCTCTAACGATTATGTTATCAGCGAAATAGACGTAAACAAGCTGGCATTTGAACGCAGAAAAAACACATCGTTCAGGAATGACAAATGCGATAAGGAAACTATATGGTTTGATATACCGCTCACCGATACAAAGATAACACGTTTTGTATCACGCACGCCGTTTATCCCCTACTCTGCCGATGAGACCGACAAAAGATGCGAGCTTATTCTTTCGATGCAGGCACACGGACTCAAAAAGCGTCTTGCCCATACTTACGCAAAAACCGCCGTTATAGGAATTTCGGGCGGACTTGACAGCACGCTTACACTTCTTGTATGTGCCAATGCAATGAAGCTGCTCGACAGACCTATGACGGATATTGTAGCGGTGACAATGCCTTGCTTCGGCACAACAAAACGTACAAAATCAAATGCAGTGAAGATATGCGAGGCAATCGGAGTCACCCTGCGTGAGATCGACATAACCGACAGCGTAAAACAGCATTTTCTGGACATCGGACACGATATAAACGATCTATCGGTAGTATTTGAAAACGGTCAGGCAAGAGAACGCACAAAGGTGCTTATGAACATCGCCAATCAGACGGGCGGACTTGTAATAGGCACGGGCGATCTGTCCGAGCTTGCTCTCGGCTGGGCGACCTACAACGGCGATCATATGTCTATGTACGGTGTGAACTGCTCAATACCCAAGACGCTTATCAAACATCTTGTCAGCTACTACAGCAAGACGACAGATAACAAACTGCTCAAAGAATCGCTTGAGGATATACTTGATACGCCTGTAAGCCCTGAGCTTCTGCCTGCACATAACGGAGAAATATCGCAGAAAACCGAAGACCTTGTAGGTCCTTACGAGCTTCACGATTTCTTCCTGTACAACGGCATAAGATGGGGATTTACCCCCGAAAAAGTATTCAGACTTGCGCTGTACGCTTTTGACGGTGCGTATGACCGTGAAACAATACTGAAATGGCTGAAAACCTTCTACCGCCGTTTCTTCTCGCAGCAGTTCAAGCGTTCGTGCCTGCCCGACGGTCCTAAGGTCGGATCGGTAACGCTGTCACCCAGAGGCGACTGGAGAATGCCGAGCGATGCCTGTGCAACACTGTGGTTAAGTCAGATAGAAAATCTGAAATAAAGTCTTATCTGCGAATAAATGAAACCAACCTGTCAATAATTACCTCACAAAGCTAAACGCTACGGAGGTAATTATGGCAGGTTTTTTTAAACGTAATATTCTTGACAAGGCTATGATACTGGGTGCGGTAATATGTATTGTAATAACAGCCTTTACCGCATTTGCGGAGGATTGCGAGGAAAAGCCGCAGAAAGTGCTGAGGCTTCATATACTGGCAAACTCGGACAGTAAGGACGACCAGACGCTGAAATACGATCTGCGTGACTATATGCTGACAACGTTTTCGGATGTATTCGGAAACTGTGACAGCTTCAGTCAATCGGTAGCCGTTGCAAACGAACGCAGAGCCGAAATCGAAGAAAAGGCTAACGAATTTGTACATTCCAAAGGCTACAGCTACAATGTAAAATGCGAGGTCGCAAAAACATATTTCACCACCAGAAAGTACGAGAATGTAACCTTACCGGCAGGAGAATACACAGCCGTCCGCCTGCTTATCGGAAATGCAGAGGGTAGGAACTGGTGGTGCGTAATGTTCCCACCGCTGTGCCTGCCTGCCGCATCGGGTGAATTTTTTACCGAAGAACAGAGCAGACGGGTTGAAGAAAGCCGTGATTATGAAATAAAGTTTGCAATATTTGAAGCGTTGCAGGGGCTTTTCGGCGGCGGTGATACCGGTAGCGAAAGCTCAAAAGAAACCGCTTGCGACAGTATGGATAATGATTTTGCTAAAATATCCGTTTTCGGCATTTTAAACTGTGATGTTCTGTGATTATTAAGGCAGGCGGTTTTTCCGCCTGCTATTTTTTAACCGCTATTGACATTTCCGCTATTCTGCGCTATACTAAATCTATACTAATTCTGATAGTACAGTTAGTTTGTCACTTGCTGACAATCTTAACGGAAATATATTATGAAAAGGAGAAGAATAATTGAAATATCAAAAGCTTTATTTCAGTATGCTGAAAACATTTCTCAAAAGTGATATCAAGCTGAATATACTTATTTTTCTTATCTCTGTTTCGGCTGTCTTTACATTTATTTCATTGTTCTGTGCATTGAACAGCGGTAATGCGGCATATCACAATATGATGGATCGTTCAGGCTACTGCTTTGACGGTATTATGCCCGAAGATTCACCCGAATTTTTCAGAGAAAACCTGCCCGAAGTCTACACTGCCTATGCCGACAATGCAGTTGTCAGCTATCGCTCAACCGAAAACTACATCTGTACAGAATCAGCCAAAGTTGCTTTTAACAAAAGCATGAAAGATCTGTACCGCTTCATACAATCCGACTATAACATAACCGACGGCAGATTTTTCACGGAAGATGAGTTGAAGGGTGACAGCAAGGTTATTATTGCCGAAAACGACTGTGGTATAAATGTCGGTGACAGGCTTATCATTCCCGATGATAAAGGCGACATCGTACTTAATGTAATAGGTCTTTCCGATGATTTTATTGTTCCGTACACTTTTTTCTTATATCACAACAACAGCGGAATTTATGTAAAGGATGAAGATTTTGAAAATGAGATGAAGAATACCGCTCCGACAAAATACAACGGCGCACGCTTTTTCTTTACTTCCGATCTGTCTGACGATGAACTGCAGGCACTTGAGCAATTTCTCGGCAAGGTGGTTTATATTCAGCCGCCGAACAGAGAGGATACCGAATCTGTTATCATAATCTACACTATCATCACGGGAGGAATCGTGGTAACAGGTATATTCACCGCTCTGCTCCTGCTGACGCTTATGCTTCACCTGACGGATAATTGCAGCGAACAGATAAATGTGCTGAAGGTCACAGGCTGCAAGTCAATGCCGATAACACTGCTTTTATCTGCAGTCACTCTTACATACACAGCGCTTTCATTCATCTGCGCTATTGCTTTGAGTCCGATTTTTACCGCACTTATGGTAAAGCTCAGAATGGAATATGTACCTACCGCTTTTGACTATCTGCTGTCATTTGTAATATACAGCATTATAATCATAATATCGTTACTGCCCGGCTTTAAACGCATATCCTCAGCCACATACACAAACGGAGGTGCAATATGAAGCTGTTATCTCTTGCATTATCCTTGCTTCGATCAAAAAAACGCAGTTTTATCCTTATGATGATATGTATCATTTTTTCAACTCTGCTGTTCAATTTTGCAATCACTGTATCTTCGGATTATCTCGCCGAAAAAGCATACATAACAAGTAACCGCTATGATAAGAAGATACTGCACGGTACACTCTCGTCAAAAGCGCCTATAACCGATGAAAAGATAGCCTCGCAGTTTGCAAAGTACGGCATAAACTGCCGTGTCGAGCGTTACCATGAAACCACATTGGAGCTTTACTCAGAAAAAAGCAGTATAACCGACAACGAGATAAATAATATGGACGATGACACTTTCTATCGGTTTTATAAGGATATAAACGGAACTCTGCTCGGATATTCGACCGAATACAGCGAATATCTTGATATAGGACTTTCGGGAGAACGTCCGGACAAGTCAAAGGACTACGGCGGCAAGATCCCGGTAATCGCAAGCTATACATCGAGGTACAATATCGGCGACACAATAAAATACAAGTGCGGGAAAGGGATTACCGAGCTTCTTGTTGTCGGAAAATACACCGATAACTATCTCGACAGCGTAATACTGTATAATGCTGACACCGCAAGCTTGGGCACGACTTTCTACACCGATGCGGATATTCTCTACAATTCCGAACTTGCCACCGCTCCCGAAAATCAAGAGGACTATTCCGGAAAAAGCGTGGATAAGCGTTACTATCAATATGTGATAATTCTGAAAAACGGCAACGCTTCACTCGGCGAAATTGCGGCTCGTATAATTGACGGACTGGACGCAAACAGTGATGATTCAAAAGGCGATCTGTATATGAATATACGCTATGATGTGGCAGATCTCGATTTGCTGTACCGTGACAATATGCTGCTGATACAGTTAATGCCTGTATTCATAATGATAGCCGTAATCGGCACTCTCGGAGTGATTGCCAATATTCTGCTGAATGCCGAAAAACGCACAAAAGCAATGGCGGTATTCCGTCTGTGCGGCGGTAAGACCCGCTCTGTGATAATACTCGAGCTTGTCTGTGACACGGCTGTAACAGTTATTTCTGTGCTTGCCGCTACGCTTATCCTGCTCGCAATAAACCACATCTTTGCTATAGAAATCATCAATGCACAAAGCGGATTGTTCACTGCTGTATATCTGATTGCAATTTCCGTAATTGTCAGCATTGCAGGCTCTGTAACGCTGGTACGCAGTAATATGCTTGAAACAATAAGGAGATATGAGAACGTATGATGAAACTTGAAAATGTAGATAAATATTATAATATAAACACAAGCAGCGAGGTGCATGCACTGAAAAATATAAATCTTAGCATAGAAAAGGGCGAAATGGTCGCTATAATGGGTGTATCCGGCTCCGGCAAGTCAACGCTTATACATATCCTCGGCTGTCTTGACAAGCAGACATACGGAAAGTACTTTCTCGGGGAATATGAAGTCACAAAGTACAGCAATAATGACATTGCGGTGATAAGGAACGAGGAGATCGGCTTCGTGCTCCAGAATTTCGGACTTCTCGCCGACAAGACGGTATATGAAAATATTTCATATCCGCTTATATTCAACCCTGCCGTTAAATACAAGATGATGAAAAAGCTTATCACCAAAACCGCCGATGCGATGTTAATAGGCAATCTTCTCAAAAAGCCCGTAAAA
>ULTC01007358.1_pt1 | contig 11600 bp, 8 predicted proteins | sample 1957091 | NCBI WGS metagenome assembly ULTC01 (sample SAMEA4835720, study PRJEB28245) | human gut metagenome | biome: gut microbiome; material: fecal sample | place: Denmark | collected 2008 | reverse complement strand
CTGCCATGATAAGTAATGTTGTGTTCATATTCTCTTTTCTCTCTGTTAAAATTCTTTTTCGCATCTATCCAATACAGCTGCAATTACCTGATCCATGTCATAATACTTATACTCTCCTAGGCGACCGCCGAAAATCACATTATTTTCTGCATCTGCCAACTTCTTGTATTCAGAATAAAGTAAACCATTCTTAGCATCATTAACCGGATAATATGGCTCATCTCCCGGCTTCCACTCACTGCTGTACTCACGGCTAATGATAGTCTTCGGCAGATCATTGCCGTTCTCATCCTTACCGAACTCAAACCATTTGTGCTCAATGATACGGGTCCACGGAGTTTCTCGGTCGGTATAGTTCACTGCGGCATTGCCCTGGAAATTTGGCTTATCCAAAGTTTCCGTCTCAAATCTAACAGAACGGTATTCCAGCGTACCCAGCTTATAATCAAAGTATGCATCAATCGGTCCAGTGTATACAACCTTATCAGCCAATGCATCCAGCTCCGCTTTGTTTTCCAGATAGTCTGTGCTCAAACGAACTTCAATTTCATCCAGCAGATTGGCAATCATCTTGGTATAGCCGCCAACAGGAATGCCCTGATAAAGTGCATTGAAGTAGTTGTTATCAAAAGTCAGCCGAACCGGAAGACGCTTGATAATAAAGGACGGCAACTCCTTGCAGTCACGTCCCCACTGCTTCTCTGTATAGCCCTTGATGAGTTTCTCGTAGATATCGCGACCGACAAGAGAGATGGCCTGCTCTTCAAGATTCTGTGGCTCACTAGTAATCTCTTTGCGCTGTTCTTCAATCTTTGCGGCAGCCTCCTCCGGCGTTACAACTCCCCACATCTTGTTAAAGGTGTACATGTTGAACGGAAGGGAGAATAATTCCCCTTTATAATTAGCCACCGGTGAGTTGGTGAAACGATTAAACTCTGCAAACTGCGTGATGTAATTCCAAACCTTTTTGTTATTAGTATGGAAAATGTGAGCACCATATTTATGAACATTGATACCCTCAATATTCTTGGTATAAATATTTCCTGCAATATTCGGGCGCTTGTCTACTACCAAAACAGACTTGCCATGTGCTTTAGCTTCATGTGCAAAAATCGCCCCATACAGACCAGAACCTACTACTAAATAATCATATTTCATACTCTTTCCTCCCATTCAGTCAGTTATTATTTTTTCTTGATAATTCGTCCAAGCAACTGATTTTCTATTTCTATGACAAGAGATTCCTTTGCAATTGTTAAAATCAAAAAATATACTCCAAAAAATACAATTGCAGAAGCACATAAAGTCATAAAACTTCCCCACTGCATTCTCTTTATTAAAACCGCGAGAACCCCTCCAGCTAAAACAGAACTGCCAATTGCAACATAATGAACCTGTCTATATGCTTCCTTAATAATTCCTCTAAGCGCAACGTACTGAACAATAAAAACAGCGATTTCTGCTGCCAAGGTTCCAATCGCTGCACCTGTAGATGCCATTTTAGGAATCAGAAGTGCATTTAAGATAATATCCACAATCATTCCAGCAATTTCCGAATAAAGAACTACTTTTTCTTTTCCAAGTGGCACTAACATTTGTATTCCCATTATGTTTGTCAGACCAATAAAAAGTAAAGTTGGCATTATAACTTGCATCGGAATAATTGCACCGGCATAAGCATCGCCCGATAAGAAGAAAACGCCCTCCTTTGCAAAAAGCATAAAATAAATCATCATCGGTGTTGCAATCAAAAACACGAAATTGATTGCCTTTTTTGTAATACGGTAAAATTCATCCATCATACTATGTTCGACATAGTATGATGCTCTCGGCAGCAAAACCACACCTAAAGATGTAACGATACTCACGAGAATCGTTTTTATCTTTACTGCCGCATTATAATATCCAACATCTGCGTCTGTACGAATAAATCCAAGCATTACAGTATCCAGATGCGTATATATTGTTGTGGCACAGGACATTGCAAAGAAAATCACAATCGCTTTTAAGTGTTTCTTAAAATTATAGTGACCAACAGGCTTAATGTTGACATAACGGTGTATATGAAAGAAGTTAAAAATATTTGAGGCAGATGATGCCAAAATGGAAATTCCACCATAAATGACATAATCGCTTTGTTCATGCACCATGAGAAACATCGCAACAATTGCAATAAACTTAAAAATAATCGAGCGAACCGTAATATAAGTATATTGTTCAAGTGCTTTATACAGCCATTCCATTCCTATGGCATTAAAAAAGATTGTCAGGCCAACAATCAAGAACAGGTCTTTATCCTGCCGAAATCTTGGGACATAGTATATTGCTGCAAAATAAACCACATATGCCAGTGCGCTCATCATAAGGTTGATAATGAACAGCTCTTGAACCATTTTCGAGAGTTCTTCCCGATTATCACGCACCTTTGCACATGCCCGAATGCCGTATGTTGGAATTCCCAACTGTGCAAAGAGTGTAAAGTAAGATACGATCGAAGTTGCAAATGATACTTTTCCGGTACCAATGGGCAATAGAATGCGTGAAACATACGGAAATGTAATCAGTGGAAAAACGAACTGCGACATCGTAAGAATCGCGTTCATTACAAAATTTAATTTAAGAGACTTTTGTTTTCCCATTTCCTTTCTGTTATTCTCCTTTTCTATGTGCATATTCAATCTTCGGATTAAAGAAAAATCCAGAGATCGTTCCTTTGCACGTCACCCAAACTCTTTTTGCTTTGTGATCCGGTGCTTTTCTGAGAATATTCTTGATTCGCCCACCAATCACACGCAGCCGACGGCCTACTTTTCCATTTTTTCGCGCGATGTACATTCCGTTTCTTGCTTGATAAAAGAAGCGTTCTATTCTTGTCTCATCTGCCGAAACCACATCTGCGCCTTTATTGGATGGTGCTTTATGTACAATAACACTATCGAAATCCAAATAAGCTGGAGCCAATTTTCTCAATCTTGCCGTATACTCCTGATCATCTCCATAAATAAAGAACTCAGAAATCGGCAATCCTGCTGTCTCAGCATATTTTAAATTGATAAAGCAGCCAACAAAAGAACAAGTATCAATCAACAACAGCTTGTTTTTTCTAATTCTGTCCAAATCCAGCCCTAATCTGGAGTTGTACTGGAAATCCGGAACATTCATATCAAACAGTTTCCCATCCGTCCAATACACTAATGAGGCCAGATAGGAAAACTCACCATCTAATGCCTGTCCCTTATCCACAAGGCTTTGCAATGCCTCTTTTTCCGGGATAGAGTCATCATCCATGATCCACGCATATAAATAGCCGAGCTCTATGGCTTTTCTCAAGCCAAAAGCAAATCCACCTGCACCACCAAGATTCTTTCCGGTATTATAATATTTGATTCTCTTGTCCTGAATCTCTGCAACCATTTCCTTTGTGCCATCATTGCTGTTGTTGTCAACAATCAGGATATCATGGTCCTTAAATGTCTGATTCAAGAGTGCTTCTATGTTTTCTTTTAATAATTTCTTTCGATTATACGTTACTATTACTTCTGCATACTTATTCATATTCTTTCTCATTTCGGTTCCTTTCAAAAAATTCTTTTTTGCTCTTTATCATTCCAACGCAGGCAACAGAAATTATAATAAAAGGATTATATCTAAAAGATAATAATTGCGGGTCTGTTATGCAATGAATAAGGAACAAAGAACATCCCATGCATAGATAAATATTCTTTGTCACAACACTATAGCATTGTACCGCCATCATTGCCAAACATAAAACCACAAGCATTATCACACCGTATCTTACTAACACCTGCAAATATGAAGAATCAACATAAAAATAATCCATACCGGATACTTTTGTGCCATCGGTTCCTGTCAGCCATGTAATGGGTTGACCAAACAATGAAACACCATACGTTTCTAAAGCAATTTTTCCAAAATACGGCCTATTTGAAAAAGCTGCATTTATAGCCACGAATGCAGGCTCATTATAGTGAGCAATATAAAAGTACTGTGCTACTATCGTTGCAATTGCTGAAAAGAATGGAAATATTTCTAATATTCTCCTTGGAAAATCTCTGTCAAACAGAAACTGTTTTATCTTTTCAATATTCAACAAGTAATATAGGATAATGCTTGCATTAATAACAACAAATACAGCTAATGTATCCGTCATCTTATAAAACCAAACATTTATGACTTCAATCAAAATCCAACTTCTAAACTTTATTTTGTTTTTTCTACTGGCAATATACGCCAAAACTGTGTGCAAGAAGAGATTCGGACCAAATGTGGCAAAATAAAATCCCAAGTACTCTCGTCCTGCACTAGTTTGAGACGGGAGAATTCCTATAAGCCATGCAAAAATCACTATCGCAATTGCAATGCCAGCACTAATACAATAAGTCTTCAGAACAGATTCCGGCTCTGCCTTTGAACAATACAATATGAATATAACAATATAGATCAAGTCACTGTCTGCCTGATTGAAGAATATATTTCCTATTATCAGGAGAGCGATTAGTCCCCATAAAAGCAAATTACGAATGCTGAACTTTGAGTGGCGTAAAAGTACCAATACCGGAACAGTTGCCGCAACAATCTTTAATCCTTGACACAGCGTTGCAAGAATTGCAGATGACGAAAGAAGATATGACTGCCCAATGACAAACAGGAAAATACAGATTCCATAACAAATATTTGTAATATCTTTAACTTTAATCTTTGCGCCTTTTGTAGTAATCATTCATCCAATCCATCGTCAAGTGCTGATTGACCCTGCACCCCACAAAATCCTTTCTTTGAATTATTTTCATATTAGCTAATTTTTTCTGGAAGTACCAGCCAATCTCCAATTTTTTTATCCCACTCTTTTGTTTCAAACGGCACAATCGCGCCAAAATGATAAAATGTCATTTCTCCAAAGTATACTTGACCATTTGCTTCATAAAAATCCACTCGAACGTGTGGGAACCCTTCGCTGAGTTTTTTGGTAAGCTCAATCATTTTTTCAAAATGTTCTGGTTTTCTGATGGCGGATACAGAGTTCGGATAGTGCTGTACAATGTTCATGTGGTTAAACTGCATATCATAAAAGTCAAACTTTGTGTTCTTGACGCCTCTTTCCGTTGCCACAAACATCAGTTTTGGTTCTCCATTGAAACAGAAGAATTTATAATCGCGGAGTTCTCCGGTTTCCTGATCTTCCATATATTTTTCAGCAATAATTCTCGGTTTGACCCCTTTATATGGCCACTCCCTCGTCCAAAGATAATAATTGTTTGCCAGAGATTTTTCGATTTTTTTCCTAGCCTTTTTCAAATCAAGTTTGGATTTATCCTTGCAGACAACCAGTCCACCTGAATCATGTGTGCATTTCAGCACAAACTGATTTGGAAGCTCATTGAAGTTGATATCCTCAAATTTATCCCATACACCAAGCGTCGGGATAACATACTGTTCACCAATTTTATCTGCAATATATTTTTTCACTTCGTATTTGTCAACCAATGTAATAAGATCCGACCTTCTATAATACAGTTTGAGCCAGTTCAATTTTTCGTTGAATGTCTTCGGATTCTTAAAATCAATAAACTTTCCAAACTCTGCATAATAAAAAATTTGCAGATATGGCTTGTCCGGCATCCAATTAAGCAGTCTGTGGTTCACAAAATAGCCAGCCACACGCCGCAAACCATGTTTTTTTTCACCCATCTTACTCACACTCCTTCACATAATCCAAAAGTATCTGCATTTTTTTCAAAACTTTTTCAGACGAATACTCCTCCAACAAGCATCGCCTTGCTTGTTTTCCGCATTCTGCCATCTGTCCAGGATTTGCAATGGCCCATTCCATTTTATCCTTTAAATCTTCAACATTGTTCGTCTGAAACAAAAGACCATTTTCAAACGATTTGATCAAGCTTCTAGGACCTGTTTTACAATCGCTGGATATACATGGAACACCGAAAGCCATTGCTTCCATTAGTGCATTTGGCATCCCCTCGTAATCAGATGTCATCACAAACATATCCGCTACTTGTAGCTGTTTCTCGATGCTCTGGCTTCTCCCCCGTAAAAAAACATGATTAGCAAGTCCATATTCATCGACTAAACCTTCAAGGTATTTCTTTTGATTTCCCTCACCGAAAATATCCAGTGTAATTTCAGATTTTATCTTTGTAATATCAACCATAGCTTTCAGAAGAAGCGGATAATTTTTTTGTTCGTGAAGTCTGCCTACTGCAATTATTTTAGAAATTTTCCTACTATAAATTTCTTTATGATTATCAATAAACTTTGATGAAAGAGGATTGGGAACAACAAAGCACTTTTTTCTTAAATCGGCTGAGAAATATTCCGATTGCTCTTCATTTTGAACCAGAATGGCACAAGATTTCTTAGCCAGGTAATCGCGAAAATTTCTTAACAATCTTTTTTCTGGCATTGTCCACGGATTATTTCTGATGGTCAAAACAAACGGAATTTTCATTCCTGTGATTGCAAGCCAAGACACATACAGAACGGTTCCAACAAACGGAATAATTACATCAGGCTGGATTTCTTTGATAATTTTTCTCATATCAAAGATTCTCATTCCTTTTGTTATTGTACTATCCTTTCGTTGTGGCATTTCATGTATCTGTACCTTTTCAGAAATAGAATAGTCTCTCTCTGACGTTTTATATGTAATAATATGAACGTCTTCGCCAACATCAGCCAATAAGCCAGATAAAACTGAAACAACTCTTTCGGCTCCACCTCCTGTAAGGCTCCTAATTGTAAATAATATTTTCATTCTATCTCCTGTTCCGCTTTTTTGATTTGCTTTACATATTTCTTAAGAGTTCAACCCACTGGTTTATAATTGCGGCTGTATTGAAACGATCCAAATCCTTTTTTGTTTTTGACGCAAATTGCTTTAGCAACGTTTCATTTTTCATCAGTTTTATCGCACAATCTGCGAACTGCTGAACATTTCCTTCTTCTACTAGGTATCCATTGATACCATTATCAATCGTTTCTTCAGGTCCTTCCTTACAACGAAAGCTAACAGCCGGGAGTCCTGTTGCCATTGCTTCCATCAGAACTAGCACAAACCCCTCATAACGCGAAGATAAAAAAAACAAGGACGATTCCATATATTCTTTATGAATATCATCAGAAAATCCTTTTAGTTCTATATTCCTGAGCCCCAGTCCGTCAATCTGCCCCTGAAGTTCTTTTTGAAGCGGTCCTTGTCCATAAATATCTAATTTCCAGTCCGGGACTTCCTTTTCAATCAAGGCCCAAGCCTCAACCAGCATATCAAAGCCCTTTTGTCTACTTAAACGTCCAACTGCAATCGCACGTTTTTGTGTCAACGGCGTACTTTCGCTTGTATCAACTGCAATTGGGTTATAAATATATGTCACATTTTTGCAATATTTGTATTGTGTCAAGTAGTTATTTAAATCATTCTTGCCTAATACCACAACACAATCAGCATGTTCTGCCGCCAGTTTTCTGGCATATTTGACCAGTTTATTAGGGCTTATATAATAGTTAAAATGTTCCCATGCGATACATTTACATATTTTCTTTATCTGCAAAGGAATCAAATAAAGATATAACGCTACATCGACTGCTATCATGATGTCAATCTGTTCTTCTTTTACATATTTAATCAATTGCTTTTCGACATAGATTTTTCTCAAAGCTGAATTCTCGCATTTTTCTCCATTTAGTGAGTAAAGTTTAATGTTTTTATCTATTTCAAATTTGCAAGAGTTTCCATGCTGACAACTGATAATCCTCACATCAAAATTTTTTTTTACTAACTCATTTGCAATGACAGATGTAACTCTCTCAGTACCTCCGCCGCTTTCAAAATTCATTATTAAGAAACCTACTTTTTTATTCATCTCAGGCAGTTCTCCATCGGTTCAAATAATAACTTTCCATATATTTTGCAGTTGCGTCCATATCAAATCCTGCATCAATCACATACTGCTGCATATTGGTATGTGCTTTCAGATTCTGTGCCATTTCAAGCGCTACATTGGCCCACTTTTCTGCGCCATCGCTCAGCAGAAGTTTCCGGTAGATTGGTGTAATATCCGTTTCTGGTGGTAATCCTTCAGAGCAGACAATAGGAACACCCGCCGCCTGTGCTTCGATTGCAACAATACCCAGACCTTCAAACAAAGATGGAAAAACAAACACATCCATCGCTTGATAAATTCTGTTCATATCCTTTCTATTTCCAAGAAAATGCACACAATCTGAAAGGCCGTTTTCGACCACTTTGCTTTTTACTTTCTCTTCTAATGGCCCGGTGCCAACAAGAATCAATTCAGCGTCAGGCTTTTTCTTCTTAATTTCTGCAAAAACATCAATCAGGAAATCATGGTTTTTCTGAGGATGCAGGCGACCAACATGGCCGACAACAAATTTATCCTTTAACCCCAGTTCTTTCCTGATTTCATTTCTGGTATCCGCATCCGCAATAAAGTTCTGCGAATCAATCGCATTTTTCAGTACTTGAAACGGCTTGTCTTTGAACAGATATTTTCCAGCTTCTTCAGAGCAGGCGAAAAGATCTGTTGCGTTTTTGGTAAACATTCGCTGCATGAACAGCTTCGGTAAATATTTTATATCGTGTACTGTCTCATTATTATGTGAATGAGCAATTCTGACGGGGATACCTGCTTTCTTTGCAGCTTTCAGGCAGAAATATCCAATCGTGTAGGCGTGACAATGAACAATTTTATATTCGTGATGCTGCGCAAAGAAAACTGCCAAATCTTTTTGAAATTTAGGAAGGTTCAAATCCTCCCGGAAAGACAGTTTGTAAACATGTCCACCCATTTTTTCAATTTCATCATCGTAAAACTGTTTTTCCTTATAAACGACCAAAAAATCAAACTGTACTTTCGTTCTGTCAATTTTCCGGTATATATTCATCAACAAAGCCTGCGTACCGCCAGCTTCCATTCGCTGCAAGATATGCAAAACTCTTATAGGCTCTCCCATGTATTCTTCCTCCACAAAATCTCAAAGAGATTTGATTTTTTGAATCAGTTTATTCGGCAGCACAGATTTCAACCGTGCTTTTGGCTGAAATCCAACCTTTATATTTTCTATAAAGCCTGGTTCATCGATGCTCTTATAGAAAGTATCTCTAGTCACAGGCCTGTTGCTCGGCTGCACCAGATTATGCTGCTTCACCATGCCCTCTTCCAACGTTGCTTCTTCTACTTCTGCAAGAACTCGCATCATTTCAAAGAGCTTTTGACCTTTTTCGGTATTTACAAATACACTGGACACGCCCTTTGGAGAATTGAAGCACGGATGGCTCTTTGCAATTCCCCAGAAATCACCCACTGTCAAATCTCCTACACGGCTCGTATTAGCATAAGCACACTGATAACAGCTCTCTCTATAGCAGTCGCCATCCATAAAATGTTTTCCATAGCGATCAAGGGAGAGTGTCTTTGTCTTTGTCTTTGTCTTTGTCTTTAGCAGGTATTGTGTTCCCCAACCTCTCTTGTCTTTGGAACGGAAGTTGAAATAGATTACTCTGCCAGCCGTCTGCTTGTTCTGGTATTCCAGATACTTTTTGAAGAACTTCGGCGAAGGCACACCGTGGCAAATCAGGTCAACTGTATATAGATTTTCTGGATTGCCACCCAAAAAAGCATACAGACCTGCAATCTGGCAGGGAGTTCCTGTAAAAAGTACCCTTTTTCCCTCTGACAAACGCTGTTTGACCTTTGTGTAGCTATCTTTCGGGTCAGACTGAACATACTTAGAGGACTGTAGTTTCTCTCTTTCTGCTTCATCTGTCACTTCAATGTGGCTTACTGCCAGCTGCTCGTCATAGGCAGCACCATAAACCACACCGCCCATTTGCAATATAGTTTTCGCTGCACTATCCGCCGCACCGCCAGATGCAGAGCACATAATATCCACATCATTTTTATTGCGCCACGCCCAAACTTTATGTGGCTCATTCCGATGAAATCCCGTATTTTCTACTGGACACTTTTTCAAGCACACCTTGCACTCGATGCAGCTTTTTTCATCAACAGACGGATACCAAAATCCCTCTTTGTTTTCTACCATAGAGATACAGTGTTTTGGGCAGCTTTGCTCACAGCTTTTACATCCCACACATTTCTCTTTTATCCTCGATATGTTCTCCATTTTATTCCTCTAAATTTTTTCTCAGATACTCCTTCGCCACTTCTCTATGTGCTTTCAACTGCTCATCAACTTTCGCGTAATCAATCGCCTTTTCATTGATGTTTTCTGTATCTTCAATTCTCGTTGTCATCCGATTGGTCAGTCCCAGTCGCTTTAGCAAATCGCTCAACTTTTCTTCATTACCATAGCTGTTACCTACACTCTTGCGAATCAATGTTGTAAACGGCCGATGTGTGATCACCGAGAAGATACTGCCGTGGAAGGTATCGGTAATAACTTCTTCTGCATTTCTGAAATAGGCCAGAACCTCAAAGGGTGAGCAGTCCACGAATCGGTCTGCACATTTTTGGATACCACCAATTGCATATACCTTCAAATTCTTTTTCTTTGCATAAGCAGCAATCCAATCTGCCTCATCATTGGAAATACGACCTGCATACGCGTACAGAATCAAATACTTCTCATTAGTCTGAACCTGTGGGATTTTGTCGCAGCAGTTCATGTAATCATAGGTCAGAACCGGATCCAGATTGTACACTGGTTCTTTCCCAGTGAGCTGTTCTACAATAGTTCCTGAATTAGCATCTCGTACAGAAATCGCGTCAAACTTCTTCAACAAAGCTCCGACTTCATTGGCCTTTTTATACTTTTCCAGCTTTTCCAATGTGGTATTACCGAAAGACGCTGCATAAGTGATAAGTTTCTTCGCATGGTTATTTTTTCCAAACAATTCTGGCGAATAGCCCACATTGGAATTTTTTTGAATACAGTTAAAAACCTCGTCACTGCCAATCACAAGACAATCCACTGTCGGATTGTAGTTCATTTCATCCGTAATCCCTAAAAGTGGCATATACTTTTGAGCGAAAGACTGTTTATATCGGATGAACGATAATTTGTGTGCAAGAGGAGCCCGATACCGAAAGGTTTCCAGTCCCTTTTCTATCTTTCGGACAACCTTGTTTTTACTATCTGCATTTTCTGTAATTACTGGAGCACCTACATGGTAGTCCACAAATTCTACATTACAGCCAACTTCCTCAATTAGCTGCTTCAATGCATATGCCTGCAAAAACGAACCGTAGTTTGCAATGCGCTGCATCGACATGATTCCAACTTTTCTCATCCACCCATCCTCAATACAATTCATCTACCAGTTTTTCAAGTTTCTCATTAAACTTGGCATTATTACTACTCATACCATGTCCCATGCCAGCAACAATCTGATCATAGTTCGTTATGATATCTCCCAATGTTTCAATATCTTCTACCGGGATAATCGTTCCCATTCTCTGAGCCACGTTTCTCGCAAACTCCACCTGATGATCGTTCACATGCTCATTGAACTGATGCTGACGCGGCACAACAATAGGAGTCTTACCTATCTGTAGTGGCATGATAAAACTTGCCGGGCCACC
>ULTC01069244.1_pt1 | contig 11630 bp, 7 predicted proteins | sample 1957091 | NCBI WGS metagenome assembly ULTC01 (sample SAMEA4835720, study PRJEB28245) | human gut metagenome | biome: gut microbiome; material: fecal sample | place: Denmark | collected 2008 | reverse complement strand
CACCTACACGGAAGACGGCAACTGCCTCTATCAACTCTACGATCCGCAACTTGTCGAGGAATTTAAGGCAAACGGCGGCAAGTTCGAGTACACCGGCACTATCGTCGATCAAAACGGCAACACCGTCGAGGTCAAGTACGGCTTCAACAAGGACGGTTGGCAAATGTATGAAAACGGCGTGACCAAACGTCCGCTTTCGTGGCTCGTTCTCGATATGCTCGGAGATCCGATGGCTTTGACAACACTCGACGTTGCAAATATGCTCGGCAGCCAAATCTACGGCATCGTGCAAAAAGTTCTCGATCAATTCCCGAGCCTCATCGACTCCCTTGGCGGACTTATGCAAGAAGACCTCATCGAAGTCGTCAAGGCGGCTGCGGGCGGTGCGCAACTCAGCATCGGTTTGTGCATCGACGACGACGGATTGATTGCAATCAACTTGTTCCCGATGAACGCGCCTTACGGTATGCTCGGCTATATGCAAGCAACGTGGGTTGACAGCGACAACTTGCTGATGGCAGTCATCAACGTCGCAGGTTTGCGCAACTGGATGGCAATATTCGGCGCAATCGGTTCGGTCCTTATCATTGCCGCAGGCGTATGTCGCGATATGGGTGAAAAAACCCGCAAACGCACCGAGGATTCTCGCGATCGCATTTTGAGAGCGAAGGCGGCGGAAGAAAACGGCATAGGCGTAGGAAAACCCGATGAAAAGGAAGACGTCGCGCCCGATATTCCCGACGCGATAGGAGCATAACGACTTTTTACAAGAAAAAACGACGGCACTCAAACGAGTGCCGTTTGTTTTATGGTTTGATTTTTTTGTTTTTATGTTTTGCGGTTAATATTCCAAAACAACTCGTTTTTGTTTTCGTTCTTATGGGTTTTTGCTTTTTTGTATAGCAACGCTCGATTCTTGCGTTCGACAAAATCCGCAATTAGTCCTTAATAAAATTTCCAAAAAAAACAAACGACGGTTTTCGGCATTGCTATTGCGTATTGACTTTAATTTTGTTATAATATATAATATCTATTACAAATGTAACCATACTATGTGTGTATGCGCGAGAGGGTACGTTTGCAAACGATGGCAAATTATTAGGAGGCAATTATGAAAAAACTCAGCATCAGATCACTTCTCATCGTGATTCTTGCGTTGGTTTTGGTGTTCTCGCTCGTAGCGTGCGGCGATAAGGGTAATGATAATCCTACGCCGACCCCGACCCCCACGCCGACCCCGACAAAAGATACCACGAACGTGAAGAACTATTTCAACACGCTTTGGGAAAAATCCACCGGAATCGGCAACGAAGCAATCGCCGCAACCGACGACCTCAAAGTGAGCCTTGGTCTTACAGTAAAACTTGACTTTGTCGACAGCAAGGACGGCAGCGTTCAAGACAGCGTAGACGTAGGCATTTTGCTCGACCTCGTTCTCGACAGATCCAGCGGCAAGGACAAGAGCACCAACACCGCAATCAAAGCAAAGATCTACGACCCGAGCGCGTCGGAAAACTGGTTCACCGCATACTACTTCTTCAACGACGTAGAAAACATCTACATCGACTATGCGGGACAAAACGTCAAGATTCCGTTCAGTTATCTCAACGACACCTACAACAAGAGTTTCTACAACTTCATCTACAACGATAAGCCTATTGCAGGCAAATCGATTGCGGAAATAGTCACGGCTCTCACCGCAAATATGGGTAAGAACTGGGATCTCAACACTCTTGTCGGCGACGTTATGAGAGTTTTCAACATTGACGTTGACGGTCTTAAAGATTCCATCGGCGGCGTGTTCGAAATGCTCGGTCTCAGCGTTGACGAAGCGTTTGACGCACAAGGCAACCTCAACATCAAAAACATCTTGACGAACGAAACCGTCGCAGGCTTCTTTGTCAACAAAGTGACCGGTTCTACGACCGCAAACGGCGTCACCACTTATACGACTCAACTCGACCCCGAAGTTCTCGGTTTGCTCGATATGCTCGGCAGCAGTCTTCCCGCAGGTCTCACTGACTTGCTTGACGGCGTGGAACTCTACCTTGAATTTACAACAAAGAACAACGCAATCGACACATTCACCATCAGAGCAGGTCTTCCCGCACGCGAAGGTGAAAACGCAGCCGGCAAAGACGTATATCCCGTCGTAGCAATCACCATCACCGACCTCAACTTTGCAAAAGCAACGGAAGGCGAAATCCAAAAATCGATGGCGGTTGAGAGAACTCAATACACCGACCAAGTCGTTCTCGATGCGGCAGTCGCAATCGACCTCAAAGGAATCACTCTCGACGCAACCAAATTCGACAAATACGGTTACAACAGATTCTCGAACGTCAACACTGCAATCGGCGGCGGACTTGAAAATATCAAACTTGACGGCACTCTCGCACTCACGTTGAACGGCAAACTTGACCTCAAAGACGCAGAAAACAACGGAACGGAAGCAGCAGCGGCTTTGACATACAAGGCGGCAGGCGCAGAGTCGGCAGTCGATATCGTCAAAGCGTCCTTCAAGGGCGGCAACCTCGCACTCACGGTCAATCAAGAAGCAAAAGTCGGCAATGTTAAGATCGTAGACGCACTCGTCAGATTGTTCGGCGACTATGCGTACACTTGGATTAAGGATACGTTCTTCAAGACCGACGCGACCGAACTCGACAAATTTGCGGCAAAATTCTTCTCTTGCAACCTCACCGAAGAACTCGCAAAGGATCCTCAAGAAAGAGTTATCACCATCAACCCCGACTTCAAGGGCGCAGCGTGGAAGAACTTTGACATCGTCGGCGGATTCCAAGGCCTTGTCAAGAAAGCACTCGACAAAATGTTCCCGCCCAAGACCGACAATAACGGCGCAAGCGCACAATACGCAAACGATCCGATCATCACCAAAGTGTCCGAAACTATCGTCAGAGCACTCCCGCTTCTTTCCACAAAGGGCGACAAACTCACTATCAAGACCAACACCGGCGATACGGTTAATAAAAACTACGGAACGGTCGGCGCAGCAGTCAACTACCTCGGTCAAACTTGGTGGGTAAAGAAAGCAAAACCGTTCACCGAATCCATTATGGCTTCAGACAACGGCAACTGGCTCGGATACATCTCCAAGGCTCTCACCGTCGCAGGCTGCGAATACAATGATATCGCTGCAGCGCCGCTCGTTACGGATGCAGAACTTGCCGCAGCAAAAGAAAAACGCGCTGACAAAGGACTTGTAACAGACAAAGAACTTGCCGCAGCAAAAGCACTCGAAGCAAACGCAGGCAAGGCCGATGACGTTCTCAAAGCCGAATTGCAAGCTGAAAAAGACCTTTCTATCAGAAAAGCACTTCAAAAAGCAAAAGACGAAGCACGTTCCAAAGCGTTCATCAACGAAATCTTCAAAGCAACGGCAGAAGTCGTCCTCAACATCAGCGGAACCGACGGACTCGAACTCTCGGTCAAAGCAGACGTTAATGCAAGCGCAGGCGTTGGCGTATCCGTCAAACTCGGCGCAAAGGCATACGATGCGGCAAACTACACCGATCTCGCACCCGCAGTCGAAACCGACGGTTGGTACGTTTTCACCATCACCAAAAAAGCATAATTGCTGCTTAATAGCATAAAGGAGAAGGCGCATTTGCGCCTTTTCTTTTTGCTTTTTTCAATGTTCCTTTCAAGGTTGATAAATAAAAAAAGCGTGTTATAATAGAACTATGACAGGCTTTGAAGAAAAACACAGCGTAATAAACAAAGAGGATATGCAAAGTGCGATGGATTTCGTCGAGGAATTTTCGCACGAACTTTCAAAATATCCGCATCGTATCACGGCAAGCAAGGACGAAACCGCTTGCGCAAGAGCAATCCGCAACAGACTTCACGACGAAACCGACGCAAAAACTCGTCTGGAAGCGTTCAACACGCCGCCGTTGCTCGGCAGAGGCTCGTTTTTGCTTTTGGGCATATGGTACGCGCTTTGCTACGTCGTGTATTTCGTGTCGTTCGCAGGCGGACGAGTCGCAGGCGCGCTCGTGACGCTATTGTCCCTCGTTATGTTCCTTTCGGGCGGAAGCGTGATTATATTGATGTATCTCGGAAGCCGCAAAGCAGGCAAAATTCTGCCTAAAAAAGTGTCGTACAACGTAGTCAGCGAAAGTTGTAAGGACGAAAAGAACGTCAAAAACACTCTCGTCATCTGCGACAACCACGACGCAACGCTCGGAAGCCCCATAAAAGATTTCAATCTCGTAAGAAAACTCTCTATGATAATCGCGCCCTTGTCCGTGTTCGTTTTCGTGCTGTTTTGCATTTTGAAAATGGCAATCGGCACGCAAGGCGACAACGTCGCGGCAAAGATAAGCGCGTTCACCATTCTGCCGTTCGTATCGGGCATTTTCGGCATAGCGGCGTTCGTGTTGCACTTCTCGCCTATGGAACGCTTCGCGCGCGAAAATAACGGCGTGGCGACGGCTGTTGCGATGGCAACGTACGCCTATTTTGCCGAGCAACCCGAACTTCTTGCCGACAACACCAAGATAGTGTACGTTTCCTTCGGCGCGGAAAATTCGGGTCACGGCGGCTCTAATGCGTTTTTAGAGGCTCACCCCGAATTTGCTTCGGCAAAGGTTTTGGCAATAGGCGACGTTTTGAGCGACAATTTCCAAGTCGCAGAGTGCGACGCTTTGCGCAACATCGACTTTTCAATCGACGTCGTGTCCGCCGTGCACGCAAGCGCGATAGAGCAGGGTATAACCGTTTCCACAATGCCGCACGACAGTTTTTTGCACAAATTCAATTCGCTACATGGTTTCATTTCGAACGCATTTGCAAAAAACGGCAATCCGACCGCAACGATTTTGGCAAAAGATTACTCAAAGCGCGACAAATCCCTCTCCAAATCGGATTTGGAAAATCTGTTCTCGCTCTGCGTCGGCGCGGCTATGAAGATTATGGCAAAAGAGGACAATGCGCCCAAAACCTTTGAAAGCGTAATTGCAACCGCGCCGTCTTCCGAAATGAAAATCGTGGACGTCGAAAGCAAGTGAAACTCTAAAAATCTACAAAAAACAAGAAAAAAAACGCCGACTCGGCGATATAGAGAATAAACCGCATTTTCAATGCAAACGGACAGAAAAATGCAAAAAAACGACGATAAAAACATTGAAAAAAGCACCGTTTTCGACGATAATTCGTGTAAAAACGCACAGGAGTCCTCTTTGACTTGCGAGGACTTTGCAACCGAGCAAACCGCCGATACGGAACTTGTTAAAACGGTAACCGCAGACGAGCAAGAAGATTGCAACACGCAAGAAAATCCTTGTGAGCAAGATGTTTGCGACGAGAAGAAAGAGGGAATCTTGTCCGAGTATTCCGCTCGCGAAAGAAAGGGCAAAAATGCGCTCGAAGTTGTCAAAAAGTACTGCAAACGCTACTTTATCGACGCGTTTTCGGGTATGGCGCAAGGCTTGTTCTGCACGCTCATCGCAGGCACAATACTGTGGCAAATATCAAAGTGGTGCGGCGACAATTCGTTTGCGCACGTTCTCGGTTACATCGCAAGCATTGCAAAAATGCTTATGGGCGCAGGAATCGGCATAGGAATTGCTCACAAGTTGGGCGCAAAACCGCTCGTGATTTTCACAGCCGCCGTGACGGGTTTGGTCGGCGCGTTTTCGGGCAATCTCGTGAGTGCGCTCTGCCAAAACGCTTCGTTTACAATCGCTTTCGGCGCGGTCGGCAATCCTATCGGCGCATACGTCGTGTCCCTTGTCACCGTTGAAATCGCCTCGCTTTACGCAGGAAAAACCAAACTCGATATAATCCTCATTCCGCTCGGGATGATGCTTATGTGTCTTGCGGGTATATTCGTTGCTTGGCCGTTTATAAAACTTATCGATTTGCTCGCAAAACTCATTGTTTTGGCAATCGAAGCGGGCGCGGCAGTCAAAATTATCGTCGGAGTGTTTGTCGCGGTGGTTATGGGCATTTTGCTTACTATGCCGACATCATCGGCGGCTATATGGGTTGCAATCGCGACAAGCGCGACGGCACTCGAAAATCCCGACGTGTTCGCAATCGCGGGCGGCGCGGCGGTTGCCGGTTGCTCTGCGCATATGATAGGCTTTGCCGTCGCGAGTTTCAGAGAAAACGGCGTGGGCGGACTCATTTCGCAAGGCGTAGGCACAAGTATGTTGCAAATCCCCAACATTATGAAAAAGCCTGCGATTATGGTTCCCGAAATAGTAGCGAGCGCGGTGTGCGGACTCGTTGCCGTGCTTATGGGAATTCGTTGCAACGCCTCGGGCGGCGGAATGGGCACAAGCGGACTCGTCGGCGTATTCGGCACGATTGACGCATCGCTGGGTATAATCCCCGACTGGCAACTCGGCGTTGGCATTGTGCTTTGTATGTTCGTGCTTCCTGCGACAATCTCGTTCGGCGTAAGCGAACTTATGCGCAAGACCGGCGCAATTAAATTCGGTGACCAAAAGTTAGATTAAAAACTAAAATAATTTAGGGTGTGGGGGTATAACCCCACCCATAATTATTAATTATTCATTATTCATTATTAATTAAAAAGCGCACCCTTGTAGGTGCGCTTTTAATCACAGTTCAAACAATTTCTTTTTCTTTTTGGGTTCGATGGGCGTGCCGTCTTTTTTGACTTTGAGCGAGGGAAGATACACGTCGAACACCGTGCCTTTGCCCTCGATTCCGTGACAATCTATTTCGCCGCAATGCGCTTTTACCGTTGCCGACGCTATGGACAAGCCGAGCCCAAAACTCTGATTGTCTTTATTCTGTCTTGCGCCGTCCGTGCGGTAGAATCTGTCAAAAACGTGCTTTGCGTCCTCTTTCGATATACACTCGCCCGTGTTCATAACCGACAAATGTATGCGTTTGGAGTCCACGAACAACCTAACGCCCACTTTGCCGTTGTCGCCCGAATATTTGATTGCGTTGTCGAGCAGTATGACGACGAGGCGTTCGAGCGATTTGTTTTCGCCGTAAACGTGCAAGTCGGGTTGTACGTCGGTGAGCAGTTTTACGTCTTTTTCAAAGCAAGTCGCTTCGAATTCGAGGCACGCGCCCTCGACGATTTCGCTGAAATTTACGTCTTGTTTTTGAAGTTCGCTCTGTTCGAGTTTGCTAAGTTCGAGCATACTGTTCACAAGGTCGCGCATACGCACCAGTTGCGTAGATATGGAAGTTATCCACTTTTCGTTGTCCTTGACGGTGGAATCGGGTTCGCTCTTTATTACGCTGAGGTTGGTTGCGATAACCGTAAGCGGCGTTTTGAGTTCGTGCGAAGCGTTGGCGATGAGGTCGCGTTGTTTCGTCATCGCAGAAGCGACGGGGAACAGTAACCTTGCCGACGACAACAGCGCGAGCAACGCCACGAACACAACCGAACAGCAGTAAAGCAAAGTCACCATAATCGCGGTGTTTGCAAGTTGCTTGTGATAACTCGTGCGGTCGATGAGCGCATAGAGCGTGCCGTTTGCGTACTGTCTGTTTGCCACGACGAAGTGGCAGTCGTTGTACTCGAATTTTCCGTCGGCGGTGGAAATGGCTTTGAGGATAATTTCTGCCGCGTCGTCGCCGTATACGTCAATTTTGCCGTCGATGTACGGCTTTCTTCCGTCGTTATACTTGTAGATAAAGATACAGCGCAAGTCGTTTGCGACGTTGTCGTTATAGTGTTCGGGGTCTTCCAAAGCCTTGTCGAGAGCCTTGTTTATGAACGCGTCGTTCGAGCCGTACACAACGCCGAACAAACCGCCCAAAACCACAAGCAAAAATATTGCGGCTATGAGGGTGGTGGTGACGGTGTAGTTGATACGTTGTTTTCTGATTATGTCCATATTGACCGATTCGATATTTTATCTGTATATAACAAGATGATAAACCTTTGTTTGTGTAATAAAAACAAAAGGCGCAGAGCGCGCCATTTCGTTTACATTTTCGATTGAGAGAGTTTGTAGCCCACGCCGCGAACGGATTCTATTGTGAAGTTCGCGCCCAGATGTGAAAGTTTTTTGCGAAGGAAGGACATATACACTTCAAGGTTGTTCGACTCGAATTCGCTGTTGAGACCCCACGCTTTGAGAATGAGGTTTTCCTTCGTCGCGACAAAGTTGGGATACTCGAAAAGGTATCTCAAAAGTTCAAATTCCTTGCCTGTGAGATTTATGCTTCCGTTTTGCGTGGAAAGGGTGAAGGTGGTCAGGTCGAGCGCTGCGTTTTGGTATTCGAGTTTGTTGTCCGAAAGCAGTTTGCCACGTCTTCTCAACACCGCGCGGATACGAGCGGAAAGTTCGTTGAAAGAGAAGGGTTTGGAAACGTAGTCGTCTGCGCCTTTATCGAGTCCGGATATTTTGTCGTTTTCGTCCGTGAGAGCGGTGAGCATAATCACCGGCGTTTCGAGTTTGCGTTGTCTTAAAGTGGCAAGCACTTCGAAGCCGTTCATTTTGGGCATCATAACGTCGAGAAGAATCATATCGTACATTCCGGTGGACGCAAAATTCAATCCGTCCGCGCCGTCGTACACGCAGTCTACGTCGTAGCCGTCTTTCATCAACATCTGAGCGAGCGCTCTCGACAATTCTTTTTCGTCTTCAACAAGCAGTATTCTCATACGCACCTCCGTCAAATAAAAGAATTTTTCTATTTTCAAAGCTATATTACAAATTGTATCTTAAATTAACGTTAAATTCAACCGCAATTTTAAGCGAAATTTGCGCAAAAATTCGGTCTTTCTTTTTATTTTTATATATGTTATACTGTTTTTGCTATGGAACACGATGACAAGATGAAAGTTGACATTTACGATTTCGACAAAACGGCTATCCCGTACGACAGCGCGTTGCACTACTGGTTTTGGTCAATGGCACACTGTCCGTGGACGCTTATTCTGTTGCCGTTCCAACTGTTTTGGGGATTCTTGATGGTCACAAAAATTCTGCCCGTGCCTATCTTCAAAAAGATAGCGTTCAACTTCGTGAGCCTTATCAACACCGAAAAAACCGTCAAAAAATACTGGGATAAGCACCAAAAGGACATCTACGACTTTTTCAAACCCGAAAATCGCGACCCCGACAGAAAAGTCGTGTTGATAAGCGCAAGCCCCGACTTTCTCATCGAGGAAATCGCAAAGAGAATGAAAATCGATTATTGCATAGCAAGTCCGCACAGCAAAAAGAACGGGCATTTGCTCGGCAAGGTGTGCAGAAAGGAAGAAAAGGTGCGCAGACTCAACGAGATTTTGCCCGACGTCGAAGTCGAGAACGTATATAGCGACAGTATCGACCACGACAGATACATATTTGCGCTCGGCAAGCATTGCTATCTCGCAACGAAGGGGAACCTCAAAGAAATTGATTTCGCTACCGCCGTCAAGGAATACGACGAGCAAAAAGCCAAAAAGAAAAAGAGAAAATGAGAAAATGAGAAACGACAAGGCTAAAATATAAGCAAAAGGGAAGCAAAAACAAGCAAAACAAAACCAAAACAAACGAGCATAAAGAAGGCGCGAAATCCGCGTTAAAAGAAGCGGAAAATAGGCAAGAACAATCTAAAACATACTCAAAAACGAATTGCAAAGAAAAAACATAACAAAAAGCGTGCCTCTCGGCACGCTTTTTGGTTTGCGTTGAAAAAATTATTCAACCGTTCCTTCTTTTGCGTCGCTGTCTTTCTTGTCGCAAGAATCGGAAGACGAGCAGCAAGAGCAGTCGGAATCGCAGTTTGCGCTGTCGACGAGATCGTCAATCCAGTAGATTCTGTCTTTGACAACGAGGGATACGATGTCGATGACAAAGAGTATCCAACCGCCGAAAATCATAAGTACGATTGCAAGCACGATGCCGAGTACGCTGTCTTTTTGCGCGCTCTTTGCAAGACGATAGAGGTTTGCGGGAACGTCCCACAAGATGCAGAGCAAAATCTTTACGACTTTGTCAAGACCTTGATACCAGTCGATATACTTTTTTGCAAATTCTTTCATTTTGGATTCCTCCGTGTTTTTTTCGTCGAATGTTGTAGCACTTATTTTACGCAATGTCAAGTATATGCAACTTAAAGTTGTTTTTTGTGTATTTCTATAAAATCGAAATTATAAGCGGATATTTCCAAGGTCAACGGATATTAGAGAGACGGCGAAAATGTTGTTGTGTACATTTACAAAAACGCAATTCTCGACGGACAATTTAATGGCGGCGGCAAGAAGTTTTTGTTGTCGAAAACGTCGCGCGGTGATATAATTTTCCTATCTACAAAACACGGCGGTGGTAATATGGCGAATACGGCGTACAAATCCGACATCGAAATTGCGCAAAGCGCGAAAATGCTTCCTATATGCGACGTGGCGAAAAACTGCGGTATAGACTGCGAACTTTTGGAAAACTACGGCAAATACAAAGCGAAAATCGATTATGCCCCCGTTCTGAAAAAGGGCGGTAAAAAGGGCAAACTCGTGCTTGTCACCGCAATCACCCCGACGCCTGCGGGCGAGGGTAAAACCACCACTACGATAGGACTTGCCGACGGTTTAAGGCGTATCGGCAAAAAGTCGATAGTCGCGCTTCGCGAGCCGTCGCTCGGACCTGTGTTCGGAATCAAGGGCGGCGCGGCAGGCGGCGGATATGCGCAAGTCGTGCCTATGGAAGACATCAATTTGCATTTTACGGGCGACTTCCACGCAATCGGCGCGGCAAACAATTTGCTTGCGGCAATGCTCGACAATCATATTCAACAAGGCAACGCGCTCTCGATAGACCCCCGCAAAATCACTTGGAAAAGATGCGTCGATATGAACGACAGACAACTGCGTTTCGTCATTGACGGACTCGGCGGAAAGGCGAACGGCACGCCGAGAGAGGACGGTTTCGACATCACGGTTGCAAGCGAGGTTATGGCTGTTTTGTGCCTTGCCGATTCGCTTGCGGATTTGAAAGAAAGACTTTCGAAAATCATCGTCGCGTATACCTACGACGACAAGCCCGTAACTTGCGCGGATTTGAAGGCGCAAGGCGCAATGACGGCACTCTTGAAAGACGCTTTGAAACCCAACCTCGTGCAGACGCTCGAAGGCGCGCCCGCACTTGTTCACGGCGGTCCGTTTGCCAACATCGCGCACGGCTGCAACAGCGTGATTGCAACCAAAACGGCACTTTATCTATCAGATTACACCATCACAGAGGCTGGTTTCGGCGCAGACCTCGGCGCAGAGAAGTTCTTTGACATAAAGTGCAGAAAGGCAAATCTTTCTCCCGACGCCGTTGTTGTCGTGGCAACCGTACGCGCGCTCAAAATGCACGGCGGTATGCAAAAACAAGACCTCGCAACCGAAAATATCGAGGCTCTCGAAAAGGGTATACCCAACCTTTTGCGCCACGTTTCAAACATCAAAAACGTGTTCAAACTTCCTTGCGTGGTGGCGATAAATCGCTTTCCGACGGATACGGACAAAGAGATAGATTTCATCAATCGCAAGTGTGAGGAACTCGGCGTCAACGTGCGTTTGTCCACCGTTTGGGCGGACGGCTCGAAGGGCGGCGAAGCCCTCGCAAAAGAGGTGGTGCGCCTTTGCCAAAAGGAAAAGGGCGAGTTTGAATTTGCATACGCCGACGAGGATTCCATAA
>ULTC01014058.1_pt1 | contig 11661 bp, 9 predicted proteins | sample 1957091 | NCBI WGS metagenome assembly ULTC01 (sample SAMEA4835720, study PRJEB28245) | human gut metagenome | biome: gut microbiome; material: fecal sample | place: Denmark | collected 2008 | reverse complement strand
CCGCTGTCCCCGACGGCTCGCCGTCGTCGCTGAATCTCGTGACGTTTCCGAGTTCATCGCCGACGTACGCATAGCAGTTATGCGTGGCGTCGGGATACTTTTTACGCACGGATTTGACGAAATCTTCCGCTTCGTCGGCGTTGAGTTCGCCTTTTACGGTGGCAATGAAAATCGAGCGTTTTATCTCGATTTTCACTTCGTATTCACCGTCTATATAGCGATAAGATTTCACTCTACCGTAACCTTGTAGAAATTCTTTTTGCCTTTTTGAAGGACAAAACCGTTTGCAATCTGGCTGTCGCTGATTTGCGCCATAATATCCGTCACTTTTTGATTGTCAACGGATATACCACCGCCTTGAATTAGGCGTTTTGCCTCGCCTTTGGACGGAACTTTCGCAACCGCGACAAGAATATCCGCAACGGAAGTCATACCTTGCGGTATGGCTGCGCTCGGCATATTCTCGCTATCGCCCGAAAACGCAGCGCGTGCCTTTGCAAGTGCTTCGTCGGCTTCTTTTTCGCCGTGTACCATCTTGGTGAGTTCGTATGCAAGGCGTTCTTTTGCCTTGTTCATACGCTCATCGTTATAGCGAGTGAGTTCTTGGATTTCGTCAAGCGGCACGAACGTAAGGAAACGGAACACCTTTTCGACGTCCGCGTCCGCGATGTTGCGCCAGTATTGGAAGAAATCGTACGGTGCGGTCTTGTTCGGGTCGAGCCAAACCGCGCCCTTTGCCGTCTTGCCCATCTTTATGCCTTCCGACGTCGTGAGCAAACCGAAAGTGATTGCAAATGCGTCTTTTTGCTCTTTTCTGCGAATAAGATCCGCTCCCGCAAGCATATTCGACCATTGATCGTCGCCGCCGCATTGAAGCACGCAACCGTACTTGCGGTTGAGCACCAAAAAGTCGTAGGACTGCATAAGCATATAGTTGAATTCGAGGAACGTAAGTCCTTTTTCGAGGCGTTGCTTGTAGCACTCTGCGGTGAGCATACGATTCACCGAAAAGTTTGCGCCGACTTCGCGCAAGAAATCGATGTAATTGAGGTCGAGAAGCCAGTCGGCATTATTGACGAGAATCGCCGCGTTTTCGCCCTCGAAACGCACAAATTTCGCCATTTGCTTTTTGAAGCAATCGACGTTGTGCTGAATGGTCTCTTTTGTCATCATAGAGCGCATATCCGTACGTCCGGACGGGTCGCCGACCATTGCAGTACCGCCACCGATAAGAATGATGGGACGATGGCCTGCGTCTTGCAAACGCTTTGCGACTATCATTTGCATAAAATGGCCGACGTGAAGGCTGTCCGCCGTCGGGTCGAAACCGATGTAGAAGGATTGAGGACCTTCGTCGAGCAACTTTTTGAGGTCTTCTTCAAAAACCACTTGTTTAACCAATCCGCGTTCGCGAAGTTGGTCGATAACGTTTTGTGACATAATATAAATTCCTTTAATATTATTTAGTATATCGATTGTAACACCGCTTTTGAGGTTTGGCAACTTGTTTTTGAAAAGGCAAACCTTACTCAAAAAAAACAAGCAGACGGCTTGATTTGAAAAATCGACATTCTAACCTTTTGAAATCATTTTAGGTATCTAAAATATCTAAAAATTTTCTTATCGAAAGGCAAGCGGCGGTTGGTGCGTTTTATACCGCCTAAAAACACGCACGACGAAAAAACCGCATTGACATATAATATATAAAATTTTATAATAATTTTATCAAATCGAGAGGATACGATTATGTATTGTTTGCAAAACAGGTGGAAAATCGAAGGGAAAAATCTCGTATACTACGGATTGCGCAATAAACTTTTCAAAAATAAAGTCAAAATAATCGAAAAGCAACGCAAAATTATCGAAAAATTGCCCTGCGATTTATCGAGCGAAGATATAAAAACACTCGGAAAACTCGTCGGCGAACAAGTGGTTGACGAGCGCGATTTGAGAGAAACTCCAAAAAGCCTCGATGAAGCGAGATTCTGCACCAACTGCGTTGCGAACGATTTTATAATCCCCGGTCTCGAATTTGACGAGCAAGGCAGATGTCCTATGTGTCAGACGGCGGAAAAAGCAAAGAATCTAAAAAGCATTTTGCCGATTATCGACGATATTCCGCGCTCTAAAAAATCGAGATTCGACGTTGCGGTTTTTTATACGGGCGGCAAGGATTCCACGTTTTTGCTCTACTATCTGGCAAAGGTGAAAAAACTGCGCGTACTTGCGCTGACGTGGGAAATTCCCTACATATCCGACGGCGCAAAACAAAGCATAGAAAACGCGAAAAAGCACTTTGAAACCGTAGAATTCGTCGTGCGCAGAGTGAGTAACGCCGATTTGAAAAAGTTTTACGCAAAACTCTACGAACTTGCGAGCAACACTTGCGCGTGTCCTTCCCTTGCATACGTTTTGTTCTATCCCGAAATGGTGGACAACAAAATTCCGTACTTTATTGCAGGCAACGAGCCCGTGCAAATGCTCGGACTTTATTACAATCATATGGCACCGACAATCGCGTATAAATTCGCAGATATGCCGTTTTTGACATTTTTGTTCAACCTAACGCGAGTTTTTACTCTGCGGCCGCCTATCAAACAAGGTCAGATTCAATCGCTTATGACCGTAAAACAACTTGCCTACGGCAATCCGCTCGTAAAACTCAGCGGATACCAAAACGAGTTGGTGACCAACGTCACCAAAGCGTTGCACGAAGTGCCCGAATTTTTGCCGCCGCTTAAACGAGCAATCAGACGTTCGTCTATGACGGGCAATATTCCCGCTTTCGTACATCTCGATTTCGACGAAATTTGCGGCGGAAAGTACGATTGGAACGCCGTAAAAGATATTTTGGTCAAGGAATGCGGCTGGGTTGCGCCAGACGCAAACGAAAAGGCGTTGCATACGAGTTGCAAAATCGAAAGATGCAAAGACCGCTCGCAATTCATACGTTTCTACAACTGCCAAAGCAAAACGATACCGTTCTCTGCCCTCGAAATCTCGCTTTCGAGCAAGAATTGCGGAAGAACGAGAGAAGAAACGATAACCGAAATGAAAAACTCGCTCGGCTTCACTCTCGAAGAATTGCCCGAGTGCCGCTTTATTCACGAATATCTCGACGAAAAATGAACGTAGTTTACTATTTCAGCGGAAGCGGAAACACGAAAGAAGTTGCGACGCATATCGCGCAAGAACTCGACTTTCCGCTTGAAGAAATATTCAAAAACACACCCGACCGTACGGAAACTGCGGTCGTGGTTTTTCCCGTGTACTGTCAAAATATTCCAAAACCCGTGAAACGCTTTCTCGAAACGTTGGAATGCGAGAAAATCGCGCTTATTGCGACTTACGGCAGGATATCGCACGGCAACGTGCTTAAAGAGTGCGAAAAGATTGTAAAAGCAAAAATCGTTGCCGCCGCATACGTTCCGTGTAGGCACTCGTATCTCGACGTAAACGACGGCTTCGACAAAGCGAGTTTGAAGCCGCTTATAACCAAAATCAAGCAATCTAATGCTATGGATTGCGTAAAGATACCGAAAGCGAGAAAGAACGCTTTTGCAAATTTTATGCCGTCGTTGCGTAGCAGAATAGGAGTGAAAATAATTAAAACCGACTCTTGCACCGACTGCGGAAAATGCGGCGAAATATGCCCTGCAAACGCCATAAAAAACGGGATTACGAACAAAAATTGCATACGCTGTCTGAAATGCGTGACGTATTGTCTTAATAATGCGCTTTCGTTCAAACTTAGTCGTATTTTATCCGATTATCTAAAACGGCACTACGACCCGAACGCAAAAGTCGAAATCTTCGTATAACCGTTTTAAGGCGAGTTTGCAAATTGTTTTTCGCATAAAAACAATGTGGAAATATATCGAATTTGCAATTCGTCGAAGCGATTTTATTATATTTTCTTGATAAAATAATATCAATATGTTAAAATATCGATAATAATATAAAAACACTCTTTGGAGGCTATTATCTATGCAATATTCAAGTGAAGTCGAAAACATGTGTTGCGTTGCAAAGGGTCCCAATCACGGTCCCGCCCCTATCCCCGAAGAAGGTAAATGGGTGCAAGCAAGAGAAATCAAGGACATCAGCGGTCTTACTCACGGTATCGGTTGGTGCGCTCCTCAACAAGGCGCGTGCAAACTCACCCTCAACGTCAAAGACGGCGTTATCCAAGAGGCTCTCGTCGAAACTATCGGTTGCTCGGGTATGACCCACTCTGCGGCTATGGCGGCTGAAATCCTCACCGGCAAAACCATTCTCGAAGCACTCAACACCGACCTCGTATGCGACGCTATCAACACCGCTATGCGTGAACTTTTCTTGCAAATCGTATACGGCAGAACGCAATCCGCATTCTCGGAAGGCGGTCTTGTCATCGGCGCAGGACTCGAAGACCTCGGCAAAGGTCATCGTAGCCAAATCGGCACGATGTACTCCACCGTGTCCAAAGGACCTCGTTATCTCGAAATGGCCGAAGGTTACGTCACCAAAGTCGCTCTCGACGCAAACAACGAAATCATCGGTTATCAATTCTGCAAACTCGGCGTGTTTATGGATATGATAAAGAAAGGCGTCGACGCAAACGAAGCTCTTGCAAAATGCACCGGCACATACGGCAGATATAAAGCAGAAGACGGCGCTGTTAAGTGGATTGATCCGCGTCAAGAATAATCGGAGGACGAAACAATGAGTGTAACATTTGAAGGTTATGAAAGAAGAATAGACAAAATCAACGGCGTGCTTGCAAACTACGGTATCAAAGACCTCGAAGACGCAAGAGCCATCTGCCTCGAAAAAGGCGTTGACTGCAACGCTATCGTCAAAGGCATTCAACCCATCTGCTTTGAAAACGCAGTTTGGGCATACACCGTCGGTTGCGCAATCGCAATCAAAAAGAACTGCGTAAACGCCGCTGACGCTGCAGAAGCCATCGGCGAAGGACTGCAATCATTCTGCATCCCCGGCTCGGTCGCAGAACAACGCAAAGTCGGTCTCGGACACGGCAACCTCGCAGCAATGCTTCTCAGAGAAAGCACAAAGTGCTTCGCTTTCCTCGCCGGTCACGAATCCTTCGCGGCGGCAGAAGGCGCAATCGGCATTGCAAGAACCGCTAATAAAGTGAGAAAAACACCCCTTAAAGTCATCCTCAACGGACTCGGCAAAGACGCGGCGTTTATCATTTCTCGTATCAACGGCTTCACTTACGTCCAAACCAAGATGGACTACTTCACCGGCGAAGTCAAAGTTGTCAAAGAAACCGCATATTCCAACGGCGAACGCGCGGCAGTCAGAGTTTACGGCGCAGACGACGTCACCGAAGGCGTTGCGATTATGCGTCTTGAAGACGTTGACGTTTCCATCACCGGCAACTCAACCAACCCCACTCGTTTCCAACACCCCGTCGCAGGCACTTACAAGAAATGGTGCGTTGACAACGGCAAAAAGTACTTCTCTGTTGCGTCCGGTGGCGGCACGGGTCGTACGCTTCACCCCGACAATATGGCGGCGGGTCCTGCTTCCTACGGTATGACCGACACAATGGGCAGAATGCACTCCGACGCACAATTTGCAGGTTCTTCATCCGTTCCCGCACACGTCGAAATGATGGGTCTTATCGGTATGGGCAACAACCCGATGGTTGGTGCTTCGGTCGCTTGTGCGGTAGCAGTCCAAGAGGGTTTAACGAAGTAATCGTTTGCACAAGCGAACGAAAAATCTTTGCGTAAGCAAAGCAGAACCAAAACCTAAAAGCACCTGAATAGGTGCTTTTTTGGTTCTATAAATTGCGTTGCTTGTGCTGTTGCTGTACAAGAAGGTTTGACCAAGTAATCGTTTGCACAAGCGAACGAGAAATCTTTGCGTAAGCAAAGTAGAACCAAAACCCAAAAGCACCTGCAAAGGTGCTTTTTTGGTTCTATAAATTGCGTCGCTTGTGCGGTAGCAGTCCAAGAGGGTTTGACCAAGTAATCGTTTGCACAAGCAACGATAAACTATTTGCGTAAGCAAATAGCACCGGTAACACAAAAGGCACTCTTTGAGTGCCTTTTTGAATGGTGCGATGTACAGATTCATTTGGGTGTGGGCAACGCCCACCCTCGATTATTAATTATTCATTATTAATTATTAATTGATTCAATCAATACCCTAATTCTTCGTTGACGATAACCACTTCGTAGGGACAATTCGTGGGCTTGCGCCAAAGCACGGTCAAGGCTTTGCAAATGCGTTCGGGACTCGAACAATCGTAGCATTTGTTGCCGCCGTTTGCGGCGCAAGGCGTGTTTTTGTGAAGTCTGACGGCATTCTTCGGCGCGGCAATATTTCTTGCTCGCCACAACGCACTTTCAAAATCGGGCGCGATTTTGTTTTTGCCGATTATTATATACACCTTTTGATGTCCGTACAACTCGCCTGCCACTCTGTTACAGTTGCCGTCGATGTTGATGATTTCGCCCGTTTCGGCAACGCCGTTCGCACTTGTTAGGAATACGTCTGCCGTAAGCGATTCTTTCATTACCTCGACGGGCGTTTTGCCGTCGGGATTGCCGAAACGATAAAGCACCTTATTGTGCGTTTCAAGCAGTTTCAAAACGTTCATTTGGTCGAGCGTTACGCTTCCGCCGAAACCTATGCTTTTGCCGTCTATTTGGCTGTTCAGATACTCGCTTGCTTCCTTTGCCGTTTCAAACGTCGAAACTTGAAAGCCGTGCGCTTCGAGATTCTTTTTCAAAACCGAAAAATCCATATATGCTTTTATCCTTTTATTTGTTAGTAATATTATCTGCGTAATAATATTTGCAGTGCTATATCTTTCAATATCACAGATATGAAAAGCGCAACGGTTTGTCCGTTGCGCTCTTTGCTTTGTTATTGAACTCTTACGATGTCCGTTTGCGCAAAGTTCTTGATTTCTCTCATATGGCTGTTTGCTTCTTCAAACGTATTTTGCGGCGATCCTTTGTGGACGTACGTCTTACGTTTAAGCACGAAGAAGAATTTGCCGTCTGCCGCCTCGATCGTGTAAGTGCCGATGATAGCGTGAGATTTGAAACGGTTGATTGCGCGCTCGCAGTATGCTTGCGTGGTGTAGTTGGAACTTTCGTAGATGTTGTTTCCGCTTGCGTCGTAGAGCGTGTAGAACCACTCTTGCGTGCCGTCCTCTTTGTCGACGTGCTCGATGACGTATTTGCCGTAGATAACCGCTTCGTCGAAACCTGCAACAGGCTTGGGGGCTTGACGTTTATTCTTGGGCGTCTTGAGCGCGGCAAACGGCGGCGCAACTTTCTTGATGACGACTTTCTTGTCCTTGTTTGCATTGAGGGCTTCGAGTTCCGCTTCTTTTGCGGCGAGTTTCTTTGCAAGCGCGGCAGAAGGCGTACCTTCATAATAGCAGGCGTCTTCGGGGTCGTAATAATAACCCTCATACGTTCCGTCGTACTTCGACCAGTCGTCGGGTTTTTTCTTGACGACTTTCTTTGCGGCGGGTTTAGCAACGCCTTGTTTCTTGGGTTCTTCGACGGGTGCGGGTTCTTGTTTGACTTCCTCTTGAACGACGGGTTCGGGAATAGGTTCTTGTGCGGGTTCTTGTACCGGTTCAACCTTAGGTTCTTCCTTGACAGGCTCTACGACAGGCTCTTGAACGGGCTCGACTTTAACTTCTTCCTTGACGGGTTCTTCTTTTACGGGTTCTTCAACGGGTGCAGGTTCTTCCTTAACTTCCTCTTGAACGACCGGTTCGGGAACAGGCTCTTGCACGGGTTCTTCCGTTATCGGTTCTTCCGTCACGACGGGCTCGTCTTGAACGACGGGTCCAGGGATAGGCTCGGCGGTCTTTGCGGTTTTGACTTTCTTTTTACGCAAAAGTCCGAGAAGTTCCTGGCGTTTTTGTGCGATTTTTTGATTGAGGCGCAATTCCTCGCCCGTAACGCCGTATTCGGCAAAAAATTCGTTTTCGGCTTGGTCTTCTTTTTGGTCGTTGCGTTCCTTAACGGCTTTGACGATGTTGACCACGAAAACGGCAACGAGAGCAAGCGCTGCAACGATTGCAACGACGATGACGATCAATGCGGCGGCGCCGTCGAGCGGGCCGAGTTTGAAGTCTTGCATAATTTTCACTCCCTCATCAGAGTTTTATAAACATAATTATCTTAACACATAACGTGCGCAAGCGCAATACATTTTTCCTTTTTTCCGCCAAATCCCCTTTTTTGTCGTCAAAAAGAGCGAAAAATGCGGAAAAAATATTGCGTTTTTACGATATTAGGATATGCAAAAACAACGAAAAACAGTAGAAAAAACGTACAAAAACAAGCAAAAAAAAGCGAACAAAAGCGAACAAAAAATATCATTTTTTTTCGAACTTAAACGCATTTCGTGACAAAAGCAATCTTTGTGCCAATCAAAAATCAAGTGCAAGCGGAAACGGCAAAATATTAGCCAAACACGACAAACACGGTATCGACCGAAAGCAGTAATTGCTAATACGACGTTAAACAAAAGCAATGAGCATCGAACGTAAAACCATTGCGGCACAAAGGATAAGGCACGCGCCTCGCGTTTTCTTCACTCTGTCGAGAAATACGAATCTCGAAACGAACACCATAAGCACGATGAGCGCAACGACCGTGATTATGTCTGCAGATACGGTTATCGTCGAAAAACTTACGCTTCCGACAAGTCCGACGAACAATCTGAACGGCACGAGCAGATATTTGAGCGGCAAAACGAGTCCGCCGAAACCCGTTATCGCGGCAAGGGTGACGAGTATGAGTGCGATGACGTAAAACGCCATTATGTACGGAAGAATCAAGAAGTTTGACAGCACGAACAAAGTCGGCACTTCGCCGAAAAAGTACGCAACGAGCGGATAAGTAAACAAATTCGTCGCAAAAGACAATGCGCAGACTTTTGCGAAATTCGTGCCGATTTTGCGTTTTGGGCTTATTTTTTCGACGAGTTTAAGTCCTGCCCTTTCAAACGGTCTGTCGAAAATGAATATACCGAAAACGGACGCAAACGAAAGCAAAAATCCGATGTCGAATAAGTCGGCGGGACGAACCATAAGGATTACGATTGCGGCGAGAGATATTGACGAAACGTCGTCTTTCTTTTTCGAGAACGCGGACGAAAACATATACACGCCGCTCATAATCACCGCGCGAAGCGACGACGCCGTGAACGAGCAAAGCATAGAATAGAAAAACGTTGCGACAAGCACTATGCCAAAACTCGCTTTGGGATTGACTTTCAACTTTTTGAGCACGAAATAAATCGCGGTGGCGAGCGTTGAAACGTGCAGACCGCTGACCGCAAGGACGTGAGCGAGTCCGCCTGATTTGATGTCGTCGTAAAGGTTTGAATCTATGCCCGATTTGTCGCCGAGCACGAGGGCTTGAACTATGGAAGCGGTTTTGTCGTCGAGATTTTGGCGCAATATTTTCTTTATGCGCACTTGCAGATTGTCGGGAAAACTCAATTTGCCGCCCGAAACTTTGTACGCCGAATACGCGGTTATCGAATAGCGTTGACCGCTCGATATTTTGCGAGGATAGTAATTGTCGAATTTCTCGTGAGAATAATAGCGCAATTTGCCCGTCAAAACCACGGTGTCGCCGACGGAAAAGTCCAAATCGTCGAGATAAGCGTACACTCTCGCCTCGTATTTGACTTTGTTGCCGTCAACGTAAATTTCGGCGGCGTCGAAAGTATAATATTTGCCGCTGTAAACTATTTCGCTATTGACTTTTGCGGTTATCTCGCCTGAATAATTATTCAATTTTATCGAATTATATTGCAAATTCGTAGCGGACATCGCAACGAAACCGACGATTAGCGCAAGCGGAATGTAAAAGAGTTTTCTCGACTTTTTGAAAGCGAGAACGAGCGCGAATGACAAAAGAAAAACGAAAAGCAGAGAAAGAAACGCCGATACGCTCAAACCGTAACACGCTTCGGCGATAATTATGCCGAGTGCGAGAGTCAAAGCGAAAAACAGCATAGGTCTGTAATTGAATATGCGTCTGCCTTTTATCCTCATAGTTTTCTTCTTTCGCGCTTTGAAAGTTAATCGAATATGCGGAATCTAATTGACCTTCATCAAAGCAAATTATAAGCAAAAACGGACTTTAATACCGAAAATATCATGTAAAAAGTCCGTTTTGAGATATTATTTTCTTCCCGTGATAACTACGTCCGCGCCCAAGCCGAGAACGTCTTTTGCGACTACGTCACCGATTTTGACGTCGTCGGGGACTCTGAGTTTGCCGATAAAATTCACCACGTCGAATATACGTTCTTTGGGAACGGTGGTTGACGTTTTGCAAGAAGCCACGCCGCCCGACCTCATTTCGACGAGAGTCGTAACGCATCTTTTCGGGTGCGTGTATTCCTCTTTTCCGTACATCGCGCCTCTTTTGCAAGTGTTGCCCGAAACGACGACTTCACCGTTTATTTCTTCGATTGTAAGAGGACAGCCCATAGGGCACATTATGCAAATAGTATTCATTTTTCCAACCTCACGACGACGTCGCCAGTAACGGCGGATTTGTCTATAATCACGTTGCCCATTTCACCCGGGGCAAGAACCATACATTTTTTGCTTGCAAGGACGTTTCCGTCGCTTTCGACGACAAGTTTGCAGTTTTTGTACACGTCGCCGACTCTGAAAAAGATTTGCACTTTTCCTTCGCCCTTGTTGAGAATTTGCGGAAGCGCGTATCTTACACCGTCCTTTGCAACGACGTTGACTCTTTCGCCGAGTTTTTCGGATTTGCCCAAAGCGTATTTCGCCGCACACTCGCCTGCCGTTTCCGCCTCGTGAGATACGTTGTCCACAAGGTCGTGAACGTGAAGAACGTTTCCGCAAGAGAATATGCCCTCAACGCTCGTCATTCTGTTTTCGTCAACGACCGCGCCGTTTGTGATTCTGCTCATTTCGACGTTAGTGCCGCTTAGCAAATCGTTTTCGGGGATAAGACCGACGGACAGCAAAAGCGTGTCGCACGCAACGTACTGCTCTTTTGAAAGGTCGGGCTTTCTGTCCGCGCCTACGGGTGCGTACCAAAGCCCCGTCATACGCGGTTTGCCTTCCACTCTCGTTATCGTGTGGCTGTACTTAATGGGAATATTGTAGTCGTCGAGGCACTGAACGATGTTACGCTTGAGTCCGCTCGAATACGGCATAAGTTCGAGCACAAGTTTGACGTTTGCGCCCTCTGTCGTCATACGGCGCGCCATAATGAGTCCGATGTCGCCGCTTCCGAGAATAACTACGTCCTTGCCTACGAGATAGCCGTCGAGGTTGCAAATCTTTTGCGCCATACCTGCGGTATATATGCCTGCGGGGCGAGTGCCGGGAAGCGCGATTGCGCCCGCGGTGCGTTCTCTGCAACCCATAGCAAGCACGATTGCGCCCGCCTTGATTTTGCAATAGCCTTGCGTCGGAGAAAGTACGCATACTTCCTTGTTTTCGTCAAGGGAAAGCACCATACTTTCAAGCATAACGTCGATGTCTTCCGCCTCGACCATCTTGCGGAATCTGTCCGCATATTCGGGTCCCGTCATTTCTTCGCCGAAATAATGAAGTCCGAAGCCTTGGTGTATGCACTGATTGAGTATGCCGCCGAGACGCACGTCACGTTCGAG
>ULTC01001727.1_pt1 | contig 11685 bp, 17 predicted proteins | sample 1957091 | NCBI WGS metagenome assembly ULTC01 (sample SAMEA4835720, study PRJEB28245) | human gut metagenome | biome: gut microbiome; material: fecal sample | place: Denmark | collected 2008 | reverse complement strand
GGCGGCGATTGATAACGGGTTTGAATATATCCCGATCGACAACAAGCCGTATTCCGTAGATGAAAAACAAATGCAAGCGGTAAAAGATAAGATTTACAATTACTTGGGCATTTCCGAAGCGATCGTAAATAGCAGCTATAACGAAGATCAATGGGCGGCATTCTATGAAAGCACAATAGAGCCGCTGGCGCTGCAATTAAGCCTTGAATTTACCCGCAAGCTGTTTAACGATCGGGAACGTGCCTTCGGTAATTCTGTTTTGTTTGAGAGCGGGCGGCTACAATTCAGCAGCAATGCAACAAAAGTAAACCTTATCCGCGAACTTATGCCGATGGGCTTACTTACCGTAAATCAAGCGTTGGAAATTCTAAACCTTCCCAGCGTTCCGGAGGGCGACAGACGCATACAATCGCTTAATTATGTTGACGCGGACAAAGCGGAGGAATACCAGCTTGCAAGGGCAAAAGCGCCCGCCGCTATTGTACCTTCTTCCGCTGACAGAAAGCACGGCGCGGAAAATGAAGGATAAATATATACTTGCCGCGCTGCTGGGAACGCAAGACCGCGTAACGGGCGAATTTCCGAACATTCCGTTATATGCGAAAGCGGGCGATTGCACACATATTCCGGCATTTGCGCGGCGCGACTTATCAGACATAGAAGAAACGGCGGAAGATGATTATATCCCGGCGGGAATTATAGCGGTATTTGATCCGGAAGCAAACACGTTTTCGCCTATTCAGCTATACGCGCTCACAAAAGAATGGCTTGATCTTACGCTTATAGCAAGCGAACACATAACAGGGCTTGAAACGGAGGTACACGCAGATGAAAGAAATTAGAGTATGCGAAATAAGAGCGGCAGCGACGGCAGACGCGGCAAAAACTCTTAGATTAGAGGGTAGACCGATTATTTACGATCAGCCTACCACGATAGACGATCCGGCAGGATCGTATATCGAAATTATTCGAGCGGGCGCGCTGGATCATGCGGATTTATCCGACGCGAGATTGTTTTACAATCACGACTTGAACAAAGTTCCGCTTGCAAGGACACCGAAAACAATGCAGCTTGTTATTGATCCGGCAGGGTTGAGCATGGTTGCAGATTTGCCGGACACCGAGGAAGCAAGAAGCGTATATACGGCAGTACAGCGCGGCGATCTTTCCGGAATGTCTTTCGCTTTCAAAGTACCGGAGGGCGGCGACAGCTACGACGCGGCGACAAACACGCGCACGATCTTCAAAATTGAAAAAGTGTATGAAATCAGCGTTGTTCCATTCCCCGCCTATCCGCAGACAAGCGTTGAAGCGCGATCCGCTTTCAGCGCGGCGGCTTCGGAACGTTTGAAAGCGGCAATGATTATCAAGGCAAATAAAATCTTGATGAAAGAGGTATAACGCTATGAGCGAACAGGAAAAGACCGTTGCCGAGGCGGAGGAACAGAAAAAGCCCGCCGCCGAGGAAACAAAGCAGAAGCAGGACGCACCGAAAAAAGAGCGCCCGCGCAGCCTTCTTGATCGGCTTTATACACAACTTGACATTTTGGAGCGGGAACAAGGGAAAATTGTTACCGGCTATGAGGGATCGCAAAACCCGAAGGCGGCAAGAACAGAATATCTAACGTTTGCAGATCAGATCAACAAGATTGTAAACACTATCATTGACATTAAACGAGGAGGAAAACAGAAATGAAATTCAAGACTATTGCAGAGGCTTTCAACCATTACCGTACCGCTACGCTGGAGGAAATCGAGCGCAGGGCGGCAGAAATCAAAAACACCATTGCGACCGACGCAAGCGCAGATATGAACGCGCTGAATATCGAACTTGACGGGCTGGCACAGGCAAAAGAGAACTTGCAGCGGCGCAGCGCTTCCGGACAGCAGCAGAATTTTAACCCGATTGTGGGCGGCGGTATGACGTTTGAACGCCGCGCCAGCTATGAGGCGACCGAAGGCGACGCGCTGAACAGCGCCGAATATAGAAGCGCATTTATGAAGCGCCTTCTTGGGCGTAAGCTGAACAGCTTTGAGGAAGCGGCATTTAACCGCGCTATGAACGAGCAGCGCGCGGACGCTTACAGCACTTCCGCAAGCGTGGCGGCGGTTCTCCCTACGCAGACGCTTAACGAGGTTATCAGCAAGGCGCGCACAATGGGCGGAATTATGAGCGTATGCCGTAGCTTTAACGTGCCTTCTAAGATCGCTATTCCCGTAGGTACGCCGATGAGCGCCGCAAGCTGGCACACCGAAGGCGCAGCCGTAGAGAGCGCAGCGCCTACCATTGCAACAATCAGCTTTGACGGATACGAAATTATGAAGGTTCTTTCCGTAAGCGTCAAGGTGCAGAGCATGAGCATTGCCGCTTTTGAAAGCTATCTTACCGAGGAACTTTCTAATTGCGTTATGGCTTGTATTGCAAGCGCCCTTGTAAACGGTACGGGTTCTTCGCAGGGCACGGGCGTTCTTTCCGGTATCACATGGACGGCGGACAAAAATTCCTTCACTTTCAGCAAAGCGAATGGGCTTGCATATGCCGACGTAGTAAAGACCGTTGCCGCGCTTGCGAGAGGGTACGCAAACGGCGCTTGCTGGGCTATGAACAATGCCGCGCTTTACAATCTCTTCTACGGAATGCAGGACACAAACAAGCGCCCGATCTTCATTGCTGATCCGAAGGCGGAGAATATCGGTAAAATTCTTGGCTTCCCCGTTGTGGTTGATGATTACTTGCCCGCAGATACAATTATCTTCGGCAACTTCAACTACATGGGCTACAATATGCCCGAAGGTATCACGATCGAGGCTTCCCGCGAAAGCAGCTTCAAGAGTGGGCTTATTGATTATCGCGCTATTGCGGTATGCGATTGCAAGCCCATTGTTCCGGAAGCATTTATCAAGCTGACGCGCGCAACAGCCTAACGGGGAGCGGGAAAAATGCTTACGTTAGAGCAAGCCCGCGAGGTTTTGAGACTGGATAGCACAGATAACGACGATATTATAACCGGGTTAATGAATGCTATTCCGGATTATATCGAACTTTGCACGGGAGTAACGGCAAAACAGCAAGCGCAAGAGCCGTTAGCGGATACCGCAGGAAAGTTCCTGCTTATTCTGTGGTATCACGCGGAGCGGGTGGACGCTGAAAAGATACAGCGTACCATTGACAGCTTGCTAAAGACGCTTCAATTAAAGGCTGAAAGGGGTTAAGGTATGGCGAAGGACTACGCGAGGGCGTTCTACGATAGTCAAGCATGGCGCAGGACGCGCGAGGCTTATTTACAGAGTAAGCATTATATTTGCGAAGATTGCGGCGGGGCGGCTTCCGTAGTCCACCATATCACATACATAAAGCCGTGGAACGTGAACGATCCGAGCATTACGCTTAATTGGGACAATCTGAAAGCAGTATGCGAGAAATGCCACGCGGAAGAACATTCGCGGGATTTGAAGAAGCGCGGCGGAGAAGCAAGGCTAAACGGGATCGCCTTTGATGAAGAAGGCAACGTAATAAAGCAAGCAAATGTATTCCTTGTATGCGGAAGTCCGGCAAGCGGGAAAACAACATACGTTGCGGAACACAAGCGCAGCAATGATCTTGTTGTTGATGTAGATTATATTTGCGCTGCATTAGCGGGAGAAACGGGCAACGTTCATTTAGACCATAAGCCGGTATTGTCCGTTGCGCTGGAGGTACGGGAATTACTCTATCAGATCATACAGGCGCGGCGCGGGAAATGGGAACGCGCTTTCGTAATAACGACGATCGCAGACACAAGAGAAATGAAAGCGGTTGCCGACGAATTGCGGGCGGAAGTCGTGTTAATGGAAACGACGCTTGAAGAGTGTTTACAGCGGATTGCATACGATCCGAGCAGAGCGCACAACAGAAGAACGCAAGAAAAAATAGTGAAAGAATGGTTTGAAAAATATAATTGTTCCCTTGAAAAAGGATAAGCCCCCCTATTCAAAATTTTAGAGGGGGGAAACGCACCAACAGGGGGGAACCTTTTCTTTCCCCTCCGAGGGCGCGCGTATGAGGGGAGGGGTAAAGCAAGTGTAGCGGTTTAGAAATGGGGTGTTTTAACATGGCGGTAAAGGGCGATAACGAGAAATTAAAGGACTTGCGGAAACTTCGGAAGATATTAAAACTTGTCCCGGCGGATCGCAAAGACATTGCCGAAAAACTTATACAGCGCATAACGTTCATGGCGGGCGTTCTTGATGATCTGCAAGAGCAGATACAGCGCAACGGCACAATAGACCATTTCAAACAGGGCGCACAGGAGTTCGACCGCGAAAGCCCCGCGCTTAAATCCTACAATACAACGATCCAGCGTTACAGCTTGCTTTATAAGCAGCTTGTCGATCTTCTCCCGCCGCCGGAGATTGACACGAAAAAGAAAAACGAAGTGCTGGACTTCATCACAAAGCAGGGATAAGGCTTGAACTATATTACAGAGTATTGGAAGGAGATTGAAAGCGGGAAATGCGTTGTATCGCGGCGGGTTAGAAAAGTATATGAACAGCTTGCGCGCCGGATCGAGCAGCCGGAAGAGGGCGCGCGCTATATCTTTGATGAAAAGAAGGCGCTTCGCCCGATCGAATTTATAGAACGGTTCTGCAAGCATTCAAAAGGCGAATGGGCGGGCAAACCCGTAACGCTTGAATTATTCCAAAAGGCTTTTATATCGGCGCTCTTCGGGTTCGTCGATAAAGAAACAGGCTTGCGGCAATACCGCGAAGCTATGTTCTACGTAGCCCGCAAGAATGGTAAAAGTACCATGCTGGCGGGTATTGCGTTATATATGCTTGTTGCGGATTTAGAAGCGGGCGCGGAGATATACAGCGCCGCCACAAAGCGGGATCAAGCGCGGCTTATCTTTGAAGAGGCTTACAACATGGTTAAGCAAAGCCCGCAGCTTCGGGAATTGCTGAAAAAGCGCAAGGGCGATCTATACTTTGCAAATACCTTTTCCCGCTTCGAGGCGTTGAGCAAGGATAGCGGGAGCATGGACGGCTTAAACGCGCATTGCGTCATTATCGACGAATTGCACGGCGTAAAGGATCGCAACTTGTACGAAGTCTTGAAGCAATCGCAGAGCGCGCGCCGCCAGCCGCTTTTGATTATGATAACAACGGCGGGAACGGTACGCGAATGTATTTTTGATGAAATGTACGCGACCGCTTGCAATATCGTTGACGGCGTTTTCAAAGATGATACCTTCTTGCCGATCCTCTATGAACTTGACAGGCGCGAGGAATGGACGCAGCCGGAGGCATGGCAAAAGGCTAATCCAGCGTTAGGCACTATCAAGAAGATAGACGATCTGAAAACAAAGATTGCACGCGCACAGAATAACCCCAGCGAACTTCGCGGCTTGCTTGTAAAAGACTTCAACGTAAAAGACACGTTAAGCACGGCGTGGCTTAATCTTGAAGATATTGAAAATTCGGCTAAATTCGATATTGCCCGCTTTGAAAATAAGTTTGCGATCGGCGGCGCGGACTTATCGAAAACCCTTGATCTTACGTGCGCTACCCTGCTTATGGTGGACAAGGCAACAGAATTGCGGTACGTTACGCAAATGTACTGGATACCGGAAGAAACACTTGAAAAGCGGGTACTTGAAGAGAAAATACCCTATGACAAGTGGCGCGATCGGGGATTATTGCGGACGTGCGCCGGAAATACAATCGACTACAAGGACGTTACAGCGTGGTTTATCGAAATGACGCAGGAATATAAAATTATTCCCGCATGGGTTTATTACGATAGTTGGAGCGCCCGCTATTGGGTAGAGGAAATGAAGGCAAACGGGTTTCAGATGATCCCTTGCATACAAGGGGCAAAAACGCTTTCCCTTCCTATGCAGCAGTTAGGCGCAGACTTACAGGCGAAGAGAATTATATACAATGATAACCCGATCTTGAAATGGTGTTTGACAAATACAGGCGTACAGACAGACCGCAACGGGAACATAACGCCGGTAAAAAATCAAGCGGCAAAACAGCGCATAGACGGCATGGCAAGCCTTCTTGACGCTTACGTGGGACTGACTGAAAAATACAACGAATTTATAAGCGCGCTGTAAAGGGCGCTATTAAAAGGGAGGCGGAAGAAATGACGGCGGAAGCTGCAATTAAAACGGCGCTTGAAAGTTTAGGCGTTCCGGTGGAGCGCTTAACGTTCCGAGGAAATGCAAATACATTCGTAACCTATCAGCTTGTAATATCAGCGGAGCGGGATTTTTCCGACGACGAAAACGCGGCGGAGGAATATACATACAGAATAGACCTTTTTTCCCGCGTGGATTATATCGCTTTATTGCGCCGCGTGAAGCGGGTATTGAAAGCGGCGGGCTTTTACGGGATCGAAGCGGAAGCGGAGGTTTACGAACGGGATACAAAATATTTTCATGTGCCAATTACGGCGAAATATCTTGAAGAGGCGGAGGCGGAAGAATGAAGCTGAAAGATAAGAAAATACGGATATTGCAATACTTCCACGGGACAGACGATCACGGCTTCTCCGTTGATGAATGGCGACCGCTCCATAGCGGGCGGCTTTGGGCGTACTATCGCCACCTTTCCGGCAATGAGTTCTACGCCTCCGCAATGGTGAACGCTTCGGAAGAAGTCGTTTTTACAATCAATTACCGCACCGACTTAACAAATGAAATGATGATTGAATACGGTAGCAAATTCTATGAGGTTATCCGCGTTGACGATTACGAAGGCTACAAGGACGATCTAAACATTTATTGCAAGCTGGCGGCAGATCAAGAAATAGAAATCGTAGAGCCGCAGCCGTGAAAGAAGGCGCACATATGGGAGAATTACCGAAAGAAATACTTGATTTAATCACGCTTGCCGTTACACAGGCAACACAGCAGACGGCGGAGGCGTTGCGATCGGTGCAGCAGAACGCGCCGGAACGTAATTATTTTAAGATCATGGAAAAGCTGCTATACAGCTATCCAACGTTAAAGCGCATTGTTTCAGACAAAGCGGCTTATACAAAAGTTGAATTACAGGGGCGTAGCGGCGTTGTGCGCTTCAATCCGAATGCGGCGTGGAAAAGTCAAGAAGATAGGCTTGAAGAGTTAGAGCGGGAAAAGGAAGCGGAATTTGATACAACGTTAAAAGACTTCCGCCGCCTTGATCGGGTTATACAGCAATTCAGAGAACGCAAAGAATTTGTTGTAGTCCGTATGTACTACTTCAACGAAAGCGCGGACGGAACGCCGAAAGCGGCGGACGCGCCGCAAGCAACGTGGGAAGTTTTGAGCGAAGAGATCGGAAAAGAAATAAAAACGCTTTCCCGTTGGAGAAATAACATTGTAAACGATATGGCTATATGTCTTTTCGGATTTGAAGCAGCGATACAGCAAGGAACAGAACGCCGAAAGAAAGAATAAACCCGCTTACCCATGAAGGGCGAGCGGGTTTTATTCATCACCTTTTGCAGATGATACCGAACAGCCCGTTTACAAAGATGAAACGCGGCGCGTTCGGATTTGAATTGTAATGGCGGGGCGTGTCGTTTGAAATCCGAACACCGGAAGAGCCTTGCGGATCGTCCGCGAAGGGCGGTTCTTCGGTGCTGTCGAGCATTTCCATATAGCTAACCTGCTTTCCGCCTTCGATGTTGTAATAAATAACCGTCTTATCGTCGTACAGATAGACGGAGTTTATAAAAACGTCAATGATCCGTTCTCTGAATTCCATATCGTCGAGATCGCCTTTGCAAAACTGCTTCAACCATACCTTGATTTGTTCTTCGGTAAGCTGGACGCGGGCGGCAACGCGAAGTTTTGCAATATCAATTTCAAGATCGGTTTTCTGAACGTCGAGCAATTCCATCTTGTCGAATATCGGTTGACGCGCGGAGGGCGGGCAAACGGCGAGCGTATCGACAAGGGAACGTATTTCACCGTTGATCCGCTCTAACTGCTTTTCATAGTCCTTTATGCGGTTGTCCCCGAAGTCCTTTTTATATTGGGCGACAAGGGCGGCGGCGATATAGTCCATACGATCCGGCGTTAGCACATATTCAGCCGTCTGTTCGACTACATACCATTCAATAAAATCTTTCTTTTCGTTCTTCTTCGCGCAGGTGTGTTCCTTCTTCCGTTTGCCGCAGGCGTAATAATGGTATGTGTTTCCCATTTTCCCGCGCCCGCTTTCTCCTACCATACGCGAACCGCAGTAGCCGCAAAAGGCTTTTCCCTGCAAAAGATAATCTATCTTCGCTTTCGCGGCGGCGGGGGCGTGTTTTACCTTGTCGAGCCGCTCTTGAACCTTGCGGAACGTTGCTTCATCTATGAGCGCTTCGCAACCGCCCATTACTTCCTGCCCACTATAACGGTAAATCCCGATATATTTTTCATTCCTTAAAGCCGCTTGCATACTTGACAATGTGAGTGGCTTTCCTTTTTTGTTGCGAATGCCGCGCGCGTTCAATTCGGCGATAATTTCCCGCTTTGGAACGCCTTTCGCGTACTGTTCAAACATATAACGGATCGTGGGCGCGGTGCGTTCGTCGATTACAAGCCGCTTGTTTTCCACCTTGTAGCCGATCGGAGGAAGGCCGCCTAAATACGTTCCGTTGATAATGCTTTCCCGCTGACCGCGCCGGACGTGCTTTGAAAGGTTTGCGGAATAGTATTCCGCCATACTTTCGAGCAGCCCTTCAAGGATAATCCCTTCCGGTTCGTCGGAAATGTTTTCCGTAGCGGAAACAACCTTCACGCCGTATTTTTTCAGCTTCGCTTTATAATGGGCGCTGTCGTAGCGGTTGCGGGCGAAGCGATCCAGCTTCCAGACAATAACCCGTTGAAACTGCTTTTTGCTTGCGTCGGCGATCATTCTTTGAAAGTCGGGGCGTTCGTCCGTCTTTCCGCTGATTGCACGGTCGATATATTCCCCGACTACTTGCAGCCCTTCCCGCTGGGCGTAGGCGTAACAATCGCGCAACTGCCCTTCTATACTTTGTTCCTGCTGGCTATGGGAAGAATAGCGGGCGTATATGACCGCGTTTAATGCTTGCTGCATTATTCTTCCCCCTTCATTTTCAAATACTCATTACAGAAATGGCAAAGCTCTTTTATTATCGAAAGTCGCTCATTTTCGGGAAGCTGTTTAAGATTTTCTAATAAAGCGTGAATAGCCGAATAAACGCCCTTTGCGGCTTGGTTTTGTTCGTAATTTAATTCTTTATGCAAGGCTTCCGCAAGAGAAATTCCGAGATCGGAAAGCTGTTCTTGCATATAATCGTGTGCATACGCTTCTATATCAGTACGAGCGGCGGCGGGTTTTTCAGCAATTTCAATTAGTTCATTTAGATCATAGTCTATCAATTCATGCAAAGGGATTCCCGTACCATGCGACAGTTTTTTTATTGTTTCAAGGCTAACTTTAACGGGCTTTCCGGTTCGGGGATCATAGCCCTTTTCTATACTATCTAAGTGCGTGTGGCTAATGCCGCATTTTTTTGCGAAATCACGCAAGGACAAATCCCCGCGCGCTTTCCGGATTTTTTCGCCTAATTCGTTGTTATTCATACACTACACCGCCTTCATTCATATTGTAAACTACACACTACAAAAAATCAAGAAGGGAAATCGCGTTCCTTAAAAATTAACAATTAAATTTTGTTGTGTGCGCTTGACAAAATGTGATTTGTAGTGTATGCTTTACAAGTAGGAGGTGTTAAGCGTGCCGAACAGAGTAAAAGAAGTACGGAAGGAACACGGTATTACACAAGCACAGCTTGCCGAAAAAGCAAAGGTATGTAGACCGTACCTTTCTGCAATCGAAAGCGGAAAGCAAAAAGCAATTTCTAATATTGTCATGTTAAAAATTGCTAATGCCTTAAATAAGCCGGTAAGCTATATTTTTTTTAATGATCGTGTTGTGTGAACACAACAGAAGGAGGCTTAACAATGGCGCGAATACTTGCAGAGGGTGAAGCCCTTGTAGAAGTGGGCGTAATGGGATTGCGAGCGCCGGACGGGAGCTATACGGAAAACGTAAAGCTTTACCGGATTGTATCGGCGCGGGACGTAAACCCGAAAACAAACATGACACGCGGCGAAGAAAAGGCTTGTGAAGATATAGCTTCGGTGCTGGCGGAAAAGTTCGGGCAGTACATAGCAGGAACAAGAAAGGCGGCGGCAAGATGAAACAGAAAAAGAAGGCGCTTTCGCTTTATGAGGGCTACGAAGCCAGCATAGCAGCGGGGAGCAATGAAGCGCGCGACGAATTGAACGCAAAGTTTCAAGCAATGGAAGAAAACTGCTTTGATTTAGGCGAGGACGACAAGGGCGCACACTTCCCGAAAATGGAATATAGCGATCTTGCAAAATGTTTTGAAAAAGAGGACTTCACGCCGGAAATCAAAATGGAAATCGCGCGGGCTTGCTATGCAACGTACCTTGACGGATACAAGGGAAAGCCGTTTAAGCGGCATATCACTTGCGAACTTAAAGAGAGCGGCGGCGGCGCGCTATGACAGATACCAAAGGCAGCAGAAAATATAACTTCCGCTTCCAAAGTTACCCGAACACGATTGAACAGGAGCGGGCGCGGCACGGCTGGACGCAAGGAACACTTGCGGAGAGGGCGGGCGTTAGTAGAGGTTCGATCGGAAGGCTTGAAATGCGAGCGGGTGGCGGTATTCCGAGCAAGAAAAGGAGCGAAAGCATTACAGACACAACGGCGCAGCTTATCGCGGATGCGCTGGGGGTTACGCCGGAAGCGCTCTTTGAACATTACGCAGAAGCGGCAGCGAAGTACAAACCGCGCGTAAAGCCGTTTGCAACACGGGAAGAGCGGGACGCGGCTATTATAGCGGCATTAGAACCCGTGAAATACACCGCGTTGAAAATGTCCGGCGTTCTTCGCTGTAAAGATGTATGGTACGAAATGGACGATATTATATCGGAGGCATACGCAGAACTTGTGGCGGTGGCGGAAGAAGCATTCACGCGCGGGATCAGCGGCGCGGTATGTTTTGACGCTTACGCTTGCGGAGCGGTAAAAAAGCGAATGTTGCGGATACAAAAATACCACGGGCAGCAATGCCGGAAAGCAGAACTTGTAAGCTATGAAGCGTACTTCCCTTTGTATGATCCCGCTTCTTCCTTCAATCTTGAAGAGCGGGTATGCTTACGCGAGGAATGCCGCGAGGCGGTAAAGACGCTTACACCGGAACGCCGCCGCGATCCGTACATAGCGGAAATGCTGGAGGCAGTCGGAATATGAAAACAGGCAAAAAAATAACGCCCAGCGTCGGCAAACGCTGAACGTTATAGGCTTCACAAGAGCCATTCAATACAAATATATTATAGCACTTGTGAAGCCTCTTTGTCAATGCAGGAGGCTAAAAAATGAGAGCAAAACGCCGGATTTTTTCGGGTTGCGTATGTGAACAGGAGGCTTACACCGTGCCGGATCGTGTAAGGAACATAAAAAAGGCAGAACCGCGCCCGCGCTTTAGCAGCAAAGAGGAATACAACGAATTCAAACAGCAGATCGCCCGCCGAAATTTTGCGCGGAAGGTAAATGCAACGTTTTCAACGCAATCGCTATATATCACGCTGACGCTTGACCGCGAAAACGAAGCGCATACATACGAAGAGGCGGACGCGATCATAAATCCGTTTTGGCGGCGGCTTC
>ULTC01010361.1_pt1 | contig 11687 bp, 22 predicted proteins | sample 1957091 | NCBI WGS metagenome assembly ULTC01 (sample SAMEA4835720, study PRJEB28245) | human gut metagenome | biome: gut microbiome; material: fecal sample | place: Denmark | collected 2008 | reverse complement strand
TGTCGGGCATTTGAACCGACCGCTAAATGATTGTTTAATAATACTATGCTGCGGGATTTAATTCTCCTTTTATCTGCTTAATGGCTTTCTTCACGTCCCAATCATTTTCATATAGAGCAATAATGAAGCGTCTACCTTTCTGCGTCCATACAGTATATGTGTTGGTATGGGTATTACCTCTTTCACTTGTGAAAATATTGGTTCTCGTTTCGTGCATACCCCATTTGTCGTATGGTGATTTTAAGAGCCACTGCCCCGACTGTTTGAACTGTATTCCAAGTTCTTTCAGTTTGTTATTTAGTTTCTCTGCCGACATACCTATCTCTTTTCCGACTTGGGTAGCGGTAAGAGCGTTCACGCTTTGCAGGTGCGTGTCGTAGTAGCTGACTTTTGGTGCGGATTGTGTAAGCTCTTTCTGTTGGAGTTCGATAGTTTCCTGCTTCTGCTGAATTTCCAATGCAAGTGTTTGGTTCTTCTCGTATTGGTCTGCCCATGCACGGGCGGCTTCGGCAGGATTATTGAAATTTGGGAGTTGGGGTTGAAGTGATGCGCTTCCAGTAGTTAACAACTCCTCTATCTTATCATCAACCCAAATGGCAAAATCAGTGGATAACTTTTGAGCGACACGGATAGCGACTTTCTGATGTGCCCATGTGCCTTGCTGTGACACATCTCCTCCCCTTGTAACTTTCAGTAAATCAGCCGAACTACAATTTTGTATTTCGCTCATTCGGGCTACATAATCGGTTAACTCCTTTGAGTTTACAATGTGAGAAAGGTTCTTGTCGGGAAACGGTTTTGCAAAATCAGTAAGGCATACAAGAATATACCCATTCATTTTGCGCATTCTTACACTATTCCCATTATAAGAGAAGATTTGTCCCATGTCGGAAGGACTTGCCGTACCTAACACAGCAACGCTATTGCTGTTTGAGTAATTTTCATTCAACTGTGACATAAACAATGAAAATTAAAAGTTAATAAATAAAGAAAGCAGAGAATTTCTCCAACTTGTCACAGTTCCATATCGGCTTTGGGGCGAATATGTACGGAGAAACCTCTGCTTATATTTTAAGCAATACTTCAATATCGGGCATAAAAAATCCCCAATCCGAATATGATAATAAAACTGTGACACTGCAAATGTACAACAATTATATAAATCACCAAACAAAAACAGATATTTTTTTGTAGCTTGTGCGATGGTTAGAGCACGTGCCATGATTTCTTCGGGAGTGTCGTCAGATTTAGTTGCGATATAGCCGCCAGTCTTGCGGATGGCTGGTAATACTTCGGAAGTTACCCATTTACGAAATGCTTTCGCTTGCGGTTTTCTGCTATCAAGGATAACATCATACAAACCGTCCTCGTTTACAAAGTTTGCTTGTTGTTCTCTTCCGAGTGCGTCTATTATGGGTTGGGTTGAAACCACCCCATCGCCAAGTCTTTGTTTTACATCACCTTGTCTAAGCCCTAATACCGAACATACATCGGAAAGGCAGAACAATGGTTCTTCACTTGTACCTGTGGTACGAATTTCACCGAACTGCGGTGAGTTGAAGATTTTAATTTCTTCCATATGTGGTTTGAACAATAAAAAAGCGTATGTTACCTGCTGTTCAAGTTCACATGGAAACTTTGCGGGCATTACTGCTACCGCACAGGACATACGCTAAATATCTTTAGTAACGTACAAGCATAAAAAATGCCCTCCAAATAAATTTTTGTGGGCTACGCTCGCCCATGTGATTTGAACATCGCAAAGGAAAACATAATTTTTGATATGGCAAAGGAAAAAGATGGAAATATTTGCGGGTATCGAAAATAATACCTATATTTGTAGTGCAATAAAAACAACATAAGATATGCCAACAGTGTTATTTATATTTGGAATCCGCTTTTTCTTTTACCCCAATGACCATGAGCCGATACATGTTCATATAGAATATCAAGGAAAATCAGCTAAGATTCAAGTAGCACCGGAAGTGATTGTCGTTGAGAATAACGGGTTAAAAGCTCAGATTCTTAAAAAAGCGGTTGATTCCGTTGTTTTCTATAAGGAAGATATTATTGCTGCATGGAATGAGGTGTTTAACGATAAATAGAGATTGGTTATGAATGATAGTATTAAAAAAATATGGTTTGAAGATGGCTGTATTTGCATTTTGACTGACAAGGGAGAGAAGTACAGCCAGCGTCTTGAAGTTTTTCCATCGTTGTTCTGTGCGACCCAATCCCAACGTGAAAAATATTATATATGGGATGAAGGCAGAAGCATACGTTGGGAGGATTTGGACGAAGATATTCATATCTCTAGCTTTTTCAAACAAGAGACTGTAAATTATGACAATGAAGTTAATCACCTTCTGTCCCGTTTCCCTTATCTTGACATGAAAACCTTTGCGGAATATCTTGGCATGCACTGGACAAAACTTGCCCGTTTCAGATACGGTGTTTGGACGCCCACTACCGAAACAATAGAGAAAATCAAGAAAGGCATTATTGCTATCGGGAAAGAAATGTCTGCGGCTGTCTTATGAAAGTAACAAAGGAAGAAGAATTAAGTAAATTGCAACATTTCTTTCTTACCCATAAAGAAATAAATGTGTCTGAATTTGCAAAACTCATAGGTATAAACGCAACCTTACTTCGTAATTATATCAACGGTTTTAAAAAACCGTCAAAGGAGCGTGAGGGACAGATATTGGAGCAGATACATAAAATAGGAATAGAATTTATGAAAACAGCTTTTTAATTTGCAAAAAGACAGCCACCGCCCTAAACGTCTCCATGTAACAACTGGTTTACTATCACTATCAAAGATAGGATGGTAGAAGGTAAGGGAACAGCAAAAACTATCCGACTGATAAATGAATACATAGACACCCACGAAGTGCAATTACTTGAAATTTGGGAAAAGGCGCAAAATGGTGAGAAAATAGAAAAGATTAAACGCTAAAAATAAAGGTTATGATACTATTAGTAGAATCCGCTGAATACATGGGTAAATACACTCTTTTGTGTACGTTCAACAATGGAGAAAGAAGAAAAGTAGATTTAACGCCACTCCTGAAATATCCGGCTTTCGAGGAACTGAAAGATGAAAGCGAGTTTGAGCGCTACGGGGTTGACGGTACAGTATTTTGGGCAAACGGTGCGGACATTGCCCCTGAATTTCTTTATGAAAATGGGACACCATATAAAGCATAATTATCTTTTGATACAGACGGGGATTGAGCTTCTTAGACTTGGAAGCCACTCTGAACTATTTGGGAAAAAGAAGTGATAAGCTATTTATAATCAGTCTAAATTACAAATAAATCTGTCTCGCATTTTGGTTACATCCCTATTTCTGCTTTAATTTGTATCGGGAACAACATTATTAACAATGTAGTAAACATTGTTAGGTAGTGTTATGTTTAAAGTATGTCGTTCTTTCTATAATATATTAATTAAACAATATGGGAGATATAAGATTGAAACAAGAGCAGTGTTCTTCAAAAGAGGACAACCCTGATTTGAACAACAAATCAAAATCAGGAAAAAAGTTCGTGTTGTCTGATGTTTCCAAAGAAGAACTGAATAAAAGGAGAATACCCGTATATTCCTATTTGCTGTAATGCTTCAAAGTGCATATCCGTTCTATTTTATTCAAAAAAAAGCCACGATAGGGTTTACCGTGGCTTTATAGATTAATTTTATTAACTCCAATTACTCCAATATCATTCTCACATGTTCCATTATATTAGGAACTTCATTTGAAGCACTCTTAGACGCAGCATCTTTAGGCATATATGCTACTAATATTATATCGCTTGATAGCTGGACAGAGACGCTCATTGTCCAGCTCCCAGACATCCCATTCACGAAAGTGAAAATATATTCATCTTTATCCATTGTGGCAGGAGCGTATCTTTCCAACAGAAAATCCAGTATATCGTCAGAGTATTTATATTGTAACCCAAACCCACAAGAGTTCATCTTTCCGTTCTTGAATGTGTATAAGATAGCAACACCATCCTTACTATCCTTATATCCCAATGACGTAGCATTATCAGTTACAAGTTCCCTTTTCTCCTTAGCCTTTATATCAGCCTTACTTGCTCCAAAGTCCAACACAGGCTCAACAAATGTATTGTACTTCGCCTTAACCTCTACTGCGCACTTTGCAGTTTCAGAACCATTTGAAGCTACAATAAAAGTCTTTCCTACATGACCGCCTTCAACGACGCCATTACTACTAACCTTTGCCACAAACTCATCCTCCGAACTCCATTCCACATTATCTGTGGCTGTCAATTTAACTTCATCCTCGTAATACAAGGAGATTTCAGACTTATCTAATGATAGTTTGCTGTTTTCGTCATCATCTGAACACGCAGAAAACAGCACTGTCGGAATGAGAAATAAGAGGATATAAAAAACTTTTTTCATTTCAGTACGTTTTCGTTAGTAAATTATTCCTTAGTCGCTCTAAACTTCATCTTTTCGCCATCGCTGTTAGAATAGTCGATTTCAGCGTTCTTACCGTTAAGCGAAGTGAACTTGTAATGCTCAGTAATAGGGTCAGTAGTCGTACCCACTACCGTATTACCTTCCAACTTCCACTCTCCGATGTAGTAATCTTTAAACATAACGGTTTTGTAAGTACCGTCAGATTTTAAGTTTATGTAAACACTTCCGCTTGGGATGTCAAGGCTTTCATTGCCTTGCTGCGCCCAAGTTACATTCCACTTACCTACCACTTGTTCAGTCGTTAGTTTTACATCTTCGTCATCATCCGAACAAGCGGTAAACACCAACATAGGCAACATTGCCAGTAAAAACAAAATTTTCTTCATGATTATATAACTTTTTATTAAAACGCTGCAAAATTAACAAATTCCATTATTATAATATGATATTAATTCAAACTTTCTACAAACAAATACACATGTTATATAACATAATCCACAATGAAGCAAAAAAGAGGCATGTTTGTTTGACAGCACGCCTCAAATAAAGCCACACAAGACACCATTATCGCAGACACACACCATTTACCATCAAAAGAAAGAAAGCCTCAAATATGGCATAGGTCAAAGCTACAGACCATACAAATATGCCATATCTCCCACATGACCATATCCTAAGAACCTTGCATTACATAGTACTACTGCATAACATATTAGACATACCCTATATAAATAAAGGAAAAATGTCTAATCCAAAACCATAAAAAGAAAGTAATACAAAGAAAAAGTGAGCGACAGCGAACACCGCTCTCCCTTTTATTATGAAATAATCAAAGGGGTTTATACACATACTGCAAAGGAAAACATTCACGTAAACATCAACAAACCGCATAAAATGATAATATTATTTTACAATAAACACAAGGATATAAAAATAAAATATCACAACAATATAATAAGTAGCGAAAAATCAGAAAAAAAATTAAAAAAAATTCAGGAGGGGACGGATGTTCACGGCTGCACTGGTACAGGGGGGGGCGGGGATGCTTGCAACGTCTTTAAACGCTCGTTTGCTTCGTTGTATATGGCTTTGACAAGGCTATAAAAGACAAAGTAAACAAAGGGCGGTTTATTGTGAAGGTGCAAATAAATCGCTTTCATATAGCATAATATTAAGTAACGAGCGTATGTTATAAAACATATCATTATGACTATTTATTTACAAAAAAATATGTTATTTTACTTGCATATGTGGTAATAATTTCGGAGCTTTGTAGTGTTGAAAGATAAGAGATACAGCGCTACAATACAGGTTGTTATCTCATTGATTAACAAGCGTGATATATTGATATGATGGATATAAAAAGAGAGCCTTAACACGGCAATGTTAAGACCCTCGTAGGTTGGGAATACTTAAAGAAGTACCCCCCAGACTGGAGGCAAAAGTACTTCTTTAATTTCTCACCTGCAAATATTCTTCAAATTAATTTCGTTGGCTTATTATAATGATGCAGTATGCAGTTATCAGGCTATTAATCACGCTGTAATGAATTGAATTATTAACATTAAACATTATAGCATTATGAAGACTTTAGAAAGCATTTTTTCAGAGATTAAGGAAAACGGCGTAATCACTAAACAGCAATTACAGCTATTAAAGAACCGTTCTAACAGAGAACAGAAAGACGTTATCAATTACGATTGGTTGGAAGGTATCGGCGACGGTTACGGTATTCCCTTGACAGAGGAGCAAGGCATTCAGAGCCTGGACTGGTTAAAGAAGTTCATCAAGAAGAACGGAGAAAGCGACGTATACGGATATAGAGAGATTGAAATAATCAATAATGCTTCTCCCTGTGATTTTGTTTTCAAAGGGTTTTATGATGCTGGAAACGGTTGGTTTAGAAATTTCCTTCCTATATACCAGCTCAACGGTATGGAATATATTCCCATGAAAGAACCTTATATAGTAGGATAATAATATGTTCTGCGTTATGTTGTTGTTATTCGGTGCCGTGCTGTTTATCAGCGGCACCGATATAGAGAGAATCAAGGAATTTATAAACGATGAATCAGATAAATTATAAGGATATGGATATCGACACGATTACAGTGCTTAAAAGGGAGTTACAAGCGTATTATAACAATGCGAGTAAAGGCGGTGCATACAGACGTAGAAATATGATACTGTTACGTTGGGACATTCGCAAACTGGAAGAATCGAACAAGGTTAACATCGGAATGTGCAAAGCCAAAATACAATGAATAAAAACATATTGCCACGTAAACAAACATAGATGCACGTTGAGGTTACGACCAACGTTCACGTTATGATACCCCGCCAGTAATACGGCTGGCGGGATTGTGGAAAAAGGATATTAAAAACGAATCAATAATAATTAAAACGATATGAATATGACAGAAAGAGAGTACAAGCAAGGGCAAAAAGAAACTGAAACAAGGTTTTCAGATTATGAATACTGCCTAATGGGATGGAATGAGAATAGAAAATCGTATGTAGTTGTCTATAATGTTATCGGAGTACTACATATTGTTAAAAACGGGCGTATATGCAGCGTGCCCAAGCGGTACTATTTTGATAATTTAGAAGATGCAGTACGCCACTACAACCGCCTTTGCAAGTATCGCCCGTTATTCGTTGCTTGAAGCGGAAAAGCATTAAAGGAAAATAATCAAATAACTAAAATAGGGAGGGACGAACTATGTTTTTTTTGATGGTTATCGTGTGGCTCGTAGTGGGTTGCATGAAGGAAATGACAGGAAATAACGGTTTTTAAACCGAATTATCCGCCAAAGGTTCAACGCCTTGCAAGTGGTGCAAGTTCCACGGGCGGAACTATTACTAACAATTAAATGATTGAATTATGAAACGAATTGCAATTTTGGCTTTATTATCATTAAGCCTATCATCATGTAGTGAATACTTCGATAAACAACATAATCAGAATGAACTAAAGAAAAAGTATTCTTTCGCATTAAATTACTATGTTGAAAGATTGTCCGAAACCGGGAATGCAATGGCTAAAATTAGATATTATAATTGTCCGTTATTTGAATCATATAGAGATAGTGTGAACAAATACACAAGACTTTTAAATGAACTTGATTACTAACATATAAAACAACGAATTATGGGAAAGATTTATGCTTATCACCGCTTTTCAACTGACAAACAAGATGCGCAGAGCCAGATTAATATCATAACAAGATGCGCAGAGTCAAAACACTTAAATATTGACGAAATTATTTCTGATGAAGCAATATGCGGAGCTGTTTCGTACAAAAGAAGAAACCTATCTGAATTGCTTTCAAGACTTGAGGCAGGCGATACGCTGATTATATCAGAGGTTTCGCGTCTTACACGTGGTGGAATAGTCGAACTTAGTGATATTATTTCCAACTTCTTCATGGCAAGAAAAATACGTCTTATAGTCGCCAATGTCGGGCTTGACGTTGATTGTACAGACCTAACCCCTATGACCAAATTGCAGCTTGCAATGATGGCGACGTTTGCAGAAATAGAGCGGAATAACATAAAGCAAAGGACAAAGGCGGCACTCTCAGCACGCAAGCAAAAGATAGCGGAAGAAGGCGGATTTTACTCTAAATCGGGCAACTGGTGTACCTCTTTGGGCGGCACAACAACCGGACAGGCAAAAGGCGGTAAAGTGAACGGGGAAAAGAGGAGAAAAGAAGCGATGAACGATGAAAAGAACAACATGATAGCTGCAATGCTTGAAGGCTGCGACACCCCCCAAGATATAGATAAGGTGGTTGAACGATTGAACGCAAGAGGAGTCTTAACGAAGACCGGATTACCATTTACCCGTTCAAGGTTAACCGCTCTTAGAACCAAGATAAACAGACGTGCGGAATACGCTCAAAGTATGCTTTAAAACATACTTCATAAAACGGATTACTGATTTATAAACGATAATTTTGCAAACAATTAAAAACAATATTATTATGAACGCATACAACATTTACGATGAGAATCATTACGAAACCATCCTTTACCACGCAATTGCACGTGACGAAGAACAAGTAAGAGAATTAGCGGAAGAAGCCGGGATTGACATTGAAGGCTTGACAATTGATTTGGAGCGCACAAATGTAAAAGACCAACTCGGGAGACAATACCAACCAAGAATCCAAGATGCGGTAGTAAGATAAACAACAAAGAATTATTGGGCGAGTTACTTCGCCCTTTTTCTTATATTAAAACATAACATTATGACAATTAAAGAAGTAATCGAAGAATCAAAGGATATTCTTCAAAAAATCCAAGGAGAAACAGACAGAGAGAGTGCAGTAGCCAAATTACATAATCTGCTCGGAGTACTGGCTGTAAAAGCTGAAAACGTGACCGATACAGACACCGAAGAACTTGTAGCAAAAATAGACCAATGCCGTGAGCTTCTGAAACAAGGCGCGATTGACGATGCAGATAAAGTGCTTGTTTTCGTGAATATACTTTGCGAGATACAATCGTACAAATGGGAAGAGGATGAATGGGAAGAAATGGAAAGAATCAATGCCGAGGACGATAAGAGGTTTGCCTTGGAAGATATTCAGAAAGCATACAACAACTTTATACAGCTTAAAAACGAGTATATAAAAAGATACGGAGAATACCCTGAAATTAAAACGGAAGATTGACGGATTGAATTATTTTTTGTATATTTGCCACGTAGAAGTTTCAACTTTATTAAGACAAAAGTTACCCCACCGAATTACTAGTGTCCGGTGGGGTAATCTTTTATTTTGAGACGTAATCTATAACCTTCCTGTTGGCATTGTCTATTTTCCTTTCATCGAACTTGATGTAAATATCCGTAGTGGTCCCGTCCGCCCAAGAATGGCCGAGCGCATGGGCTATCACCTCTTTGGGTATATCAAGTGATGCAGCGATGGTTGCCCAAGTATGACGGCTCCAATACGATGATAAATCAGGGAATAATGGTTTCCTGTTCTTTTTCCCTCCCAATCCCTTTCTTTCCGTATCTCCAATCTGTTTCAGCCCTATTCCCATACGGTGAAGAAAGTCCTTGTAGTTGGAATAATCGTCCATCACGTTCAACAGATACCCATTCTTTTCATTTCCGGAATACCTGTCTATTATCTCCTGCGCTTCCGGCTCTATCTTGATGCTATAAAGTCTTCCTGTTTTGTTTCTCTTGTATTCCAGCCTTCCATTCACCACATCCTTTTTTCTCGCTAAAAATAAGTCGGATGCGTTTATCCCTATGAGATAGAACATGAGCATGAACATATCCCTATATCTAATCTGGTATTCCTCACATGGGTAATCTCTCAATAACCTAAGCTGTTCTGCTGTAAGACTACGTTTCCGGGTTTCCTCTTTCTTTATTGAAAATCTTCTGAACGGATACAATGTCGTGTATTCCTCATCAATGGCATAGTTGAATACAGTGCGTATATTCCGTAGATGAATAGCATAGGCGTTAACCTTCATCGTCTTTGCCATCCACGCTTCAAAGTTTTCCAGCCATGACTTATCCATGCTCTCAAAAGTACAATGGCTATCGTATTCCTCAATCTTGTTTCTTGTGGTTGTATATATAGACTTAGTCCCCTGATTGGTTTTCTTGGAAACGAATTCATCAAGGTAATAGAGAAACGTCTTTTGGTTTTCAACCTTGCTACTTACAGCTTCCTCTATCATCTTCTTCAACGCTTTGTCTGTGGTTGATTTCAGCTTTCCTTGTTGTTCCAACGTCAATATTACTGTTTCCGCCTTATTGATTATTCCACGGGCAACTATATTCCTTGGCTTGTAATTTTGTGCACGCACAGAATATTCGTTCCCATTCCATTCTTTTTCCGATGCACTTAGCTGCGTAGCTATCATTATTTGTTTGTTGTGGAATACATTCAACTTTATCGGATAAGTGCCATCTTTTTTTTGTCTTCTTTTATCAAGGTAGAATTTAACCGTTGCCATATATCTATGTTTTTAGTTTATGCAAATCTGAAAATTTGCATAGAATTTGCATACAAAGATAAGATTAAAGGGGTTTAAAAGGGTCTAAAAGCGGAATGTTATTCAGCATACATAAAAAAATAAGCAGCTACTTTATTTTTAACTGCTTGATTTTCAAGAGAGCGGCAAGCGAGGCTCGAACTCGTGACCCTCAGCTTGGGAAGCTGATGCTCTACCAACTGAGCTATTGCCGCAGGTTTCGTTTCCTTTTATTCTGAAAACATCGGCAAAGGTAATGAAATCTTTTAAAAAAGAAAAAACGAAACCGCTAAAAAAATACTCTATTCTTGCCACTGCCGCAGAAATCATGTACATTTGCTTTCATAAAAACTTCAAGCAAACCAATGAGACGAATCATACTTATTACCGGTGGAGCACGTTCGGGCAAAAGTACCTATGCGGAAAAGCTGGCGCTCAGCCTCTCGCCCAACCCCGTCTACCTCGCTACGGCACGTATATGGGATGAAGAATTCCGCAAACGGGTGATACACCACCAGGAAAGGCGCGGACCGGAATGGACAAACATAGAAGAAGATAAAGAGCTGAGCCGCCACTCGCTGTCCGGACGCACCGTACTGATAGACTGCATAACATTGTGGTGCACCAACTTCTTTTTCGACCTGAATGCCGATACAGACCGTTCCCTTGCCGCAGCCAAAGCCGAATTCGACCGCTTTACGGCACAGGATGCCACATTTATATTTGTCACCAATGAGATAGGTATGGGCGGCACATCCGAAAACGAAATACAACGGAAGTTTACGGATATGCAAGGCTGGATGAACCAGTATGTGGCTTCACGGGCAGATGAAGTGATTTTAATGGTGTCGGGGATTGCAACAAAAATTAAGTGTGAATAAGTACGGAATATAAGAATGAAGTATAAGGTATAAAATTATGAAGACATTTGATATAATAGGGCCGGATGAAGCTATACGACCGGCACTGGTTGAGAAAATCAATAACCTGACCAAACCGAAAGGTTCTTTGGGAATGCTGGAAAGCCTTGCACTACAGGTCGGACTTATCCAGCAAAGCCTGACTCCCACTCTGCAACATCCTCAGAATATCATCTTTGCTGCCGATCATGGTATTGTAGAGGAAGGTGTCAGCCTCTCACCCAAAGAAATTACCTGGCAGCAAATCAGTAATTTCCTTCATGGGGGTGCCGGTGTCAATTTCCTGTGCCGCCAGCACGGATTTGCATT
>ULTC01059798.1_pt1 | contig 11736 bp, 13 predicted proteins | sample 1957091 | NCBI WGS metagenome assembly ULTC01 (sample SAMEA4835720, study PRJEB28245) | human gut metagenome | biome: gut microbiome; material: fecal sample | place: Denmark | collected 2008 | reverse complement strand
GAGTTCAGGCCAGAGGGATACTGCACCTATAGGTCAAGCGACAGCGAGGATGCGGAATTGACAGGAAAAATCCCTTATGGCTCCATGAACAGGATCTGCTGGCTTCATAGCCCGCTTGGCTCATCATACGAAGGAAGCAATGCCACCTGTCCGCAGATAATCGTTTTCAATTACACGGTCGCTAGATCGACGTACTCAACAATCGATCTCGATGTCTATGGCATCAATGAGATTATTGGTGCATCGCTCACAGAAAAGGATACAGCTAGCACAGGTTCCAATAACCAATGGTTCTCGATTGATAAGAAGAAGCTGACCATCCACAACACGACAGGAAATTCAAAGACATACTCAGTGATAGTAATCGCTGTATAGGAGGAACTAATGAAAAAGATAAGAATCAATGAACAAGGCTTTGTTGAAAGTCCGTATATCAACGATGCATCAATTGAGCGTGATGTTGATGATGAACTATATGTGAAACTCATGACATGCATCATAGGTATGAATTGGCGATTAGTTAATGATGAATTTATCATGGTCGATTTTCTTGAAGATAATGTCATAAGAGAAAGAAGACAAATCGAGTGTTTCAATTTCGTGGATAATCATTCGCAGTTATGGTGGAACCATTTATCCAATGAGCAGAAAGAAGAGCTAAATAAATGGTATGAGGCATGGCTCAATGCTCCAGAAACAAGGGTTATACCTAAAAAGCCGAACTGGATAAACTAGGAGGGAATTATGGAAGTAGGACAAATAATTATAACTATCGCATCAGTGATTACTGCACTTGGTGTTATATTCGGCATGATATTTGCAGTTTATAGATGGTACTTAAAACAGGAAAAGCAGGACAAGGACATCAAGGCAATAAAGGAAGAACAAACCCTTTTAACCTATGGTGTCCTTGCTTGCTTAAAAGGCTTAAAAGAACAAGGCTGTGATGGACCTGTAACAACTGCAATAAATCAAATTGAAAAATACATAAACAAACAAGCTCATAAATAAAGGAGGATTAAACTTATGAACGAAATCATTTTAAACATTATATCTGTAGTGGTAACAGCGGTAATTTTGCCACTAATTTCTTACGCAGGAGCAAGGCTCATTACTTGGCTCAATACAAAGATTAAAGATGAAAACGCAAAACAACAACTGACTGTCGCAACTGACATCGTAACTAATGCCGTAAGAAGTGTATTTCAAACTTATGTCGAAGCTTTGAAGAAAAATGGCACGTTTGATAAAGAAAGCCAAAAAGCAGCTCTTATCAAAGCAAAAAATGATGCACTTGCACAAATGAGTGACGAAATTAAAGATTACATAACTAAAAATTATGGCGATTTAGAAACGTGGATCACTACTCAAATTGAATCTACTATTAACATTTTAAAGAATAAATAAGCAAAAAGAATTCTGACTTTTCAATTAAATATATTCATTTTTATACATTTATTTGCATGCATTGGAGATAAATTTGTTTTTTAGGTGTATTTGTGTTAAAATATTATTGAAAGAAGTGTTGTCTAAACTCTAAAAAAATTAAATGAACTTTAACATTTTCAAGTCGATTCAACGTATTGGGGGCGCATATATGGAAAGAATGAAAAATACATATTATTTGAAAATAATTAAGGCAACTTTAATTATGCTCAAATTATCTATTGATTTAATGCTATAACAACTATGTTTTTTAATTATGTGGAGGAAAAAATGAAAGGAAGAATTTTTGCTTTATTAAGTTTAACTGTTTTACTTTTTGCACACTTAAGTGTTAGTTCAAAATCTCACAATACTATTTATTCAAATGATGCTCCTAGACTAGAAAAAATAAATCAAAGTTATTATATAGATGGGCAAGAAGCATTGGAAGTTGATACAATTATAAATAATGATAGTAGTAATTATTCAAAAAGTATAATTGAAAGTAATGAACAAGAATGGAATATCGCAACTAAAAATTATACTAACAACACTTTACAATTTATAAATTTTGATCAAAATCATTATTCATATAGGCAATTTGCATTTGATTCAAATAATGCTAGCAATTCAAAAAAGTCTATAAGTAAAAATGTTCATTCAAATAATCAAACAAAAATAATAAACACTGATGAATCATCTTCTGTTACTTCAGACAATATTGTTGGAACTGAAAAATGTAATTATTCAATGAAATCAATAATAGGTTCTGATGATAGACAATTGATTTCTAACCCTAATTCATGGCCTTATAAAGCGGCTGGACAATTAGTTATAAAATATGTTGTTCAAAATAATGTCACTGGGAATCAGGATAATATGTATTTCATTGGAACAGGATTTTTAGGAGGGCCCGATTTGTTGGTTACTGCCGGTCATTGCTTATATGGTGATGTAACAAATAGTGGCGATTACGAAGACCATATAAATAATCCACGTTTCGCTGATGAAATTTATTATTATCCAGCTCGAAATGGAAATGTAGATCCATATGGTGGAGTCAAAATTGAACGTTCATATATTGAAAAAGAATATTATTTAAATCAACAAAAAGATTGGGGATGTTGTAAATTATCTAATCCTATAGGTAATCAAACTGGTTGGTTTGGTAAAATAAGCAATTTTTACGAAAAAGATTATGAAATTACAACTTTTGGATATCCAGGTAGCAAAAATGGTTTTATGTATAGTTCTACAGGAATTATGACTAAATTTGAAGATAATGGCTGGTACTATAGAACAAATTTAGATACGGAAGGTGGACAAAGTGGTTCACCATATAGAGTGACAATAAATGGCAATACATACGTTTGCGGAATTCATACTTATTCTGTAGGAAATTCTTATACTGGTGGCATTAGAATTGATAGTTTTATGTTTGCTTTTTTCAATAGTTTTGTAACTGGAGATAAGGTTTATCAAATTAAACCTACAGATTATAACTATGCTGATGCTTATCCTGTTGATTCATATACTGAAAACACTTTTGTAAGCCACAGCCTTGATAATGGCTTGGATTTTAGAACAAGAAGATATAGGACAGGATATATTCACAACGAGTATATTGTTATGTCATCTATTCGCAAGGGAATTCCTAAAAACGAAGCAATGATTGAATATTCATTTAATTCACCTGTTACACGTATTGAAGTAGATTTAGCTTATTGGCGTTCGGTTTCTAATGAATGGTTATCCAGTTCAAATGGATCGGCTGTATTGCAAATTAAAAATGGTGAAGGGTGGTCTAATAAATTTGATTTGCTATCAAAAGAAACAGCCTTACCAACTAATAGAAGCAATCCTACAACATACACAATTGATTTTGACCATCCTGTTTATGTTTTTAGATTTTTTTGTCATTATAATGGTACGTCAACTCTAGATTCTAACCGTGGTAGGATATGTATCGGCAATATGAATGTATGGATGCAATCAGAAAATTATATGCCTCTAAATGGTTCTGAGTTGGAATATAAACCAAGCGAATGGAATAATAATAGTATGAGTAACTACAATTGCTATGCATATGCTCTAAATACAAAACTTCATGGTTTTATGCAACCAGGAGCAAGTGATTCAAGCTATAATCCGTATGATTCAAACTATTTAACAGGCTCAAAACTATATGAATATGTGCTACTTGATGGACAAAACTACAATTTTTCATTTAAACCCATTGGTAAATATGATGCTTGTGACATAGGATATTATAAGGTAGCTTTAGTAATAGCTCCAAATCGAGATTATCATTGGTATAGGCAAAATTATGATGGAACATGGTCACATAAGCCAGGTGGAACAGCTGTTACAAATCTTGATCGAAAAGGTAATCTTATTTATGATCCTGAATCCTGTGATAGAACAACTGGCTTTCCATCGTATTCTGAATTTGTAGGTTTTTATCAAGTTAATGTGAGTAATATGATTTAATGGGGAGAATAAGTATGAGAGTAATAAAAAAATGTCTATTCTTAATTATAGGATTATTATCAATTTCTTCTTGTGGAAATAATACGGAGGGTAATACATTGAAAAATCCTGAAATAATTAAAAAATATGAAGAGTATTATCAATATGGAGAAGCTGCGAAAGGCATAGAAGTTTATGCTTGGAAAGAGTCTTCCGATTGGTTTTGCGTCTTAACTGGTGGTACCAATATGCTAAAAACCACTTATGAAATAAAAAAACTACAAGACGATTTACCATGTCCAATCAACACTATGAAAGAAATATTGAAATCTTATAATAAGACTTTTGCTATTCCTTATGTTGCTAGGGTATCAAATCCTCCAAAAGAAGAAGAATTAACTCATAATTTTGATGTCGATACGTTAAAATCGGATAATGAATTTCTCGAAATTCTTATGAAACTTGGTATATCTTCTAAAGACTATTTTAATCAAAATTCTAATTATGAAAACAATAGTAATGAATCAAGTGACAATAAAAGTGAAACAGATGAAACATTTTTGGTTAAAACTATACCTAATAGTTTCACCTTTCATGACTCCGTGTATGTTGATAAAAATATAAGAGTTGATAATAATCGAATAGGACAACTACTTGGTTATATTATCCGTCAGGATGACATTGATGATTTTTTAAAGATGTATCCAAATAATGAATATGTGATTTATGATAGTGTATTCGATTCTTACAACAAGAATAGGGTTCCATTCTTTAGCATTAAAGATGATGATGACTTGAAATATATTTGTTGTAATAATGAACTGTATGTAAAAGAAGAATATATGTAGAATAAGAAAATTATGTAGTTTATAAAAGATTTATTAAAACAAATTTTGGATTTAAAAGAGTACGTAGTAAAGAAGCAGTGGAGCAAATACTAAGATGCTATGATTCATTAGAGGCATCTGTTCATGAAATTCCAAATGCCAAGCTTTCTGTCCATACTGCATGAGGATGGAATTCGTAAAAGAAAAGAATAAAGTCTATACTTGCAAAGAGTGTGGAAAAAGATACTTTGTTAATATTTAGTTAATTTGACCTATGGGAATGATATCCTGTAGGTCTTTTTTTGTTTTGAAGAATTTTATTAAAATTAAGGTAAAATAAAAGAAATTTCACTATAATATAATTGGTAGTCATGAATGCCCGTTTGACATAAGTTATCGGTGTCCCTGGAGAGTGTTGTGTTCAAGTCCAGGTTAAAATGGTGGATGCGCTTTGCAGCAAGTAGGCTGTTGGTTATGGTTCCTTACCAACTTAAAAGGAACTTTTTTATAGAAAGTGTTTTCATAGGTGTCTGCTTACAAATTTTCGAAAAAATAGCTTTTAAACTGACTATTTGGGAATTTAAAGTAAGCACCTTTTTTATTTTTTCTCAAAAATTTAGGATCCGTTATTCTAGTCAATTTGACAAATTTATCTTTTGGAATACAATGGATAACGGATATTGAAGCGCAGATAATTTTTATTCAGGAAGATGGTGTTTTAAAATGAAACTAAATAAAAGAGAAAAAGAAGTTCTTTGTGATATTTTGAAAACAGAAATTATCGAAGTTGAAGATATGGTTAAGGACGATGAGGATAAAGAAGAACTAGAATCATATTTAGAAACTGTTAAATCTATTTTTTCTAAATGCAAAGGTGATAATGTATGTATGGATTAATAATGCTAAGGGATTATTTAGATGAAATACTAGATGGCAAGAAGACCTATGATGCAAGGAGCTACCCTACTGATAAAAGAGGAACTATAGCACTCGTAGATACAAAGAAATCATCAATTGTTGGTTTTGTTGACTTGATTGGTGTTCATCAAATAAGTGCCAATGAATATTGTAAATGGCATGCAACAGGTAAATGGGAAGGTATGTCATTTCAAGCAAAAGATACTAATGGATTTTTTTATGCTTATGATTTCGTTAATCCAAGAAAACTAGCCAGTCCTATTAAAATAATAAAAACAGGAAGAGTGTGGACTGCAATTGACGATTCGGTAAAAAAAGATTTTATAGTTCAACAAAGATTATTCTAAATAAAAACAGCCTCAGGTTTTAATAACCTGAGGTTTTCTTTCGGCCGTAATGATCCACGAGCTTGTTTCTTGTAATTGATATTTTAATGACGCTTCCGTCAAGTGTTGTGAATTCAAGTATCCTTTCAGAAAAACAACTATTTTCTTTATAATGATGTGAAGAGAATTATACTCATAATCACTTTGAGCAAACGTGTCCATATTGTCTAACAATTTTATAACTTTATTTGACTTGCGCTTGCCGTTTATAACTTTTGAAATCATGATATTGAAATAGTCAATAAGCTCTTCTTTGTAAAGTACTAAAAGTTGAAGAACTGCCGCATGATAGATTTCATCTCTATGGATGTGATATGTTTACTCATATTTATTTTTTAACCTCCTTTTGAGTAGCACTAGCATCACTTATATTATATTTGAGGACTTAAAATGTAGAAAAGGTGGGGTATTCGGACTTAACAATTTTATTTAAGGAAATGGTAATTTAGTTCGAAAAAAATGTAAAATTGGTATTTAAATAAAGGAAAAAGTGATATAATTAAAGCATAAAGAATAAACGACGCTTAAGAACACTTATGGAGGTGAAAAAATGAACAAAATAATTATCACAGGTTTATTGGCATTAAGTGTGTTTATGGTTACAGGATGTGCAAATTCTAATTTGTCAAAGTATGAAAACAAAGGAGAGGATATAATTCAGAATAACAATTCTGGTGTAATTTCTACTGATGATCAAAGCAGTACAGGCAGTGTTGATTCTACTAATACTCAAATAAATACAGATGATTATTTCGATGACAATAATGATCGTATTACAGGGACACAAATATTTATTGAAAAAACTTTTTTAAGTTTAGATGAGGTCAATGATTTTTATTCGAATATGAATTCCGAGAATAATTCTAGTTTTATTATTCCTGACTATTCTTGCCAAAGTTCTTATAGTTATTACTATTTTTTTAAAGGGACTTGTAATGGAGATGCATACAAAAAAAATCCTAATGATGTTGAATATGACAATTACTTATTTGGTGGAGTGATTTATTCTTTGAGTCCATCTGGAGATAAAACAATACTATATTCTTTTGATATTTTGACAAACCGAGCCAATTATAATCCTAACGAAGACATAATTGAGTATAGTGTAGATACAAAAGTTAAAAGTAATTATTTTGGTAGTCTTAAAGATAAAAGTTTTATAAAAATATTTTTCGAAGATGGAGATCAAAGCGCAGAATATTATGAAGAAATTATTTTTGAATCAATAAAACAATATAGTGTTATTAAAAAGAAAGTAGGGTATTTAGAATGAGAATGTTAAAACAAATATTTTTACTTGGGCTACTATGTTTTGCTACTATTGGAGTTAATTCTTCTCAACCAGCTAAAGTTGATCAAAGTAATTATGAAACTAACTTTATAGCGGTTAATGATGACATCACAACTTCACATGCGTTTTGGCTTACTCAAGATGAAAATTTGTATCAAACAGATTATTATGCTCCGTATTATTTTTCCAATTTAAAACATAACTATGGTTATAATGTGAAAGGCTCTTGTACATATATTGCTTTCGACATGCTTTTGTCATTCTATGACACCTACTGGGACGATTCATACATTCCTGAAAACTATGATATGAATACAATATTACCTAGTAACAATTTTGATATAAATGTTATTGATTCCGTTGAATCACCAGCTACGTATGGTGAAGAATACTCACTTGTTTCTGGAAAAACAACTCAAGAGTATTACAATATTGTGGAGCAATACTCAAATTTTTATCATCATCTAAAATTAATTGAAATTGGTAAACAAATTTTTGGCCAATATAAATTTGAAGATCCAAGCAATCCTTGCGGTTTGACTTTATCTGAATTGTTAGAATTAGCAAATCATTATTTATATAATGTGCTAGGAAAAAGTAAATCGGAAGTTCAAATTGTTACAAATCATAGTATGAATATGAGCGTTAAAGATTTTATGATACATATGATTACACAGGGTATTCCAGTTGAACTTCGTGCTGGTGGTTCTGGTGGTGGACATGCAATGGTGGCATATGATTATAATCCATCAACAGATATGATTTATGTCCATCCAGGATGGAGAGGATATAGTGATGACACGCATGTGACAATTAATAGTGCTGGTTTCACGAATTATTGGGATGCTACTGCTATTGTGCCTCAAACGAATCACAGTCATAGTAATAATTATAAGTTCATAGATGGTTATAATAGTACCGACACGTATTGCCCATCTAGTTTGGTTATACCATCTGATATTAATGTTGAAGGGACCTACTGTCTAGATTCTAATCCGACATTCAAATGGAATTCGCTAATTAACGAAAAGTGGTTTAAGAATATCGGCCTATATCATGAGTTATATATACTTGATGCAAATAGACATGAGGTATACAAAAAAACTAAAATATATGATAACGAATATACTTTGAATAAAACTGAATTCGCAAAAGCATTGAATCTTTCATCAAATTATTATTATATTTATATAGGTTTAGCTTCCGATGTTGACCCTTATTGGGATGATTATTATTACTGCGAATCATTTAATAAACCAAATAGATACGCTAATAAATCATCTTTTTTACCAAGTGATTGGGGAATTATAGGAAGATATTACTTTTCAAATGAATTAACAGATGATCACTTGGCTACAGAGCCAGAGAGAAAAACTACAACAGTAACTATTAACGGACTCACAATTACAACGGATAGACTTAGATGTGGCTATATTGAGAATTCATACATAATACTCTCTCCAAGACGTGAAAATGCAGGGCGTGCATATTTTGAAATGAATTTTAACAAAGCAGTTTACTCGTTTATGTACCGTGCATGTTTATGGAGTGGTAGTGAAAATATAGATGGTTTAGCTGAAATTCAAGTCAAAGATGCTTATGGAAATTGGTCTACTTTAAAAGATATACCTTTGAATTCTATAAAGACAAAAGTAAATGGTTTGACACAATTTGTTGAGCAAACACCTCAAGGAATATATGGTTTAAGATTTGAGATTACAAGTTCAGCTATTGGGACAAGAAATAAAGGAAGATTCTGTATTGATGACATAGTATTTAGTACAAAGAGTGGTACTGCTAACAATACTTATGTTAATTGTAACTATAGTACAAAAGCATAATCTAATAATTGTTCAATAACAAAGAGTCCCCCTGTTGGAGGATTCTTTTCATTTTCACAGTACCGTAAGTCCCAACCTCGGATATGCGTGAGGCAAATTTTTAGAAAATCCATATTTTTGAAGACTCAAATAAGCACTTTTAGAATGGATATTGATAACGATGGCAAAATTTCAAGTTGGTGACAAAGCATTTTTTATTAAATCTACTATTTTTGTAAAAGAAGTAGTGATTGTAAAAATTGCTAGTGGTTTTGCTACCATTAAGTATCCTGACTCAAGTGGTGGATTTAGAGCTAGATAAAGTAGACTCTTTGCTACCAAAAAGGAAGCTAAATCAAACAATAAAAAAGTAATTCAATATCTTTAAACGTAAGGCTCACAGTTCGCTTCTGTGGGCTTTTCTTATGGAATGTCAACAAGAACTCAACTTCATAAAAACAAAACAAAACAGTGGCATATTTGTGCCTATTTTAAGCATCAAAAAATAGTTTGCTATAGTGAAAAATATAACTTGCTATTAAGTCCTTTTATATACACGACCGAAGAAAACTCGGCTAGAAAAGAGAACAAAATAATGTTAAAAACAAGATTTGGAATTGAGATTGAATTCACAGGTATTACAAGAAAGAAAACAGCATCAGTTATTGCAAAGTATTTCAATAATGTAATTAGAGAAGACCTATTAAAATAGTAAAAATAGGAAGAGTGTGGACTGCAATTGACGATTCGGTAAAAAAAGAGTTTATATTTCAACAAAGATTATTCTAAATAAAAACAGCCTCAGGTTTTAATAGCCTGAGGTTTTCTTTCGTCCGTAATGATCCACGAGCCTATATTTTGGAATTGATGTTTTAATGATGTTTCCATCAAGTGTGGTGAACTCAAGTGTTTTATCAGGATGTACCAATATATTCTTGATTAGGATATGAAGTGAATAGTACTCATAATCACTTCGAATAAAGGAAATCATGTTATCCAACAGTTTTATAATCCTGTTTGATTTCCTTTTGCCTTTTATGACTTTTGGAATTGTGAGTTTGAAGTATTCTAGGAGTTCCTTTTTATAAATTGACAATAACTGAAGGACTGTTTCATGATAAAGTTCGTTCAATTGTTTCTCAAAAAGTGTGATATTGTTGCAGTTAGTGCTTTTGTCATACTTGCCAAGGCATCGGTAGGAGAGGATGGTTTCCTCGTAGTATTTGTGATACCTGTGGAACCTTCTATATTTGCGTTCACATGCTGAGCAGAAAATGAGATCCCCATATCTTACGTTCACAGACCTTTTTGAATACTTTTCTAAAAGCTCTTGCGTGTATTCCCATGTAACTCTTGGGATTATTTCCTCGTGATTATTCTTTACATAGTACTTTGGGAACGCATCATAGTTAATGCACTTTTTATGATTAAGAAAATCTTTTGTATAGGTCTTTTGAAGAATGGCATCCCCACAGTATTTCTCGTTTCTTAGAATCGACAAAATAGCAGTATTGCACCAATGTGACGCTTCAAGGCCTGTTGGAGTAGGAGTACCATCCTCAATCAGTTTCTTTTTGATTTCACCAGTAGTTTTGCCGTGGAGATACATGTCATATATCAAAACGACTGTTTTTGCCTGCTCCATGTCGATTTCTATCCCGTATTTGCCTTTTTGTTGGAAACCAAGGACATTTGAGTAGGGAATCTGAACTAACCCCTTTTGTGCGATTTTTCTCTTGCCCCATTTGACATTCTCAGATAGTGACTGCGATTCCTCTTGAGCAAGTGATGACATAATGGTGAGCATGAACTCGCTTTTGATGTCGTTGCTATCTATCGACTCTTTCTCAAAGAAGATTCTTATGTCATGATTTCTAAGGTTCCTAATGGTTTGAAGGGCATCGACTGTGTTTCTTGAAAACCTAGATATGGATTTTACCACAATCATGTCTATCTTTCCTGCTAGTGCATCGGCTATCATTTTGTTGAAACCATCTCTTTTTTTGAGGCTTGTGCCGCTAATGCCTTCATCATAGTAGATATCCACGAAGTTCCAGTCCTCATGGCTTTTTATCAGTTTTTCGAAGTATTCTTTTTGATTAGCAAGACTATTCATTTGCTCATCACTTTCTGTGGATACACGGCAGTACGCGGCGACATTAAGTTTGCTCTTTGCTATTCCTTTTTTCGACTTTGTGTCTTTTGGACTTATCTCAGTTATTGTCTTTTTCAACGTTTCACCTCTAAACAACCTATTATTGGCTTGTATTTTCTTATGAGCCTCTTTCTTATTTCCACAAATTCCTCATTTGTAATTTGACCTTTATACTTAAGTTCAAGAAGCATCATTATAGAAAGCCTATATTTGACTTCATTTTCTTGTTGCTTTTTAGTCATATAAATCACCTCTGATGTCTATAAATCACTCTATAATGAAAAAAAGTCAACTAGTAAAGGATTGATTATTTAGTTGTCAAATCATAAATATGTGCAATGGCGAGCTTATCTATATTTATTTGTAGAATTATTCATTATTTTTGCAATTTGGCTTTACATCTGCCTTCTTAATAACTCTCTCCTTATGAAAGGACAAAACCTCT
>ULTC01016678.1_pt1 | contig 11761 bp, 9 predicted proteins | sample 1957091 | NCBI WGS metagenome assembly ULTC01 (sample SAMEA4835720, study PRJEB28245) | human gut metagenome | biome: gut microbiome; material: fecal sample | place: Denmark | collected 2008 | reverse complement strand
GTTTCAACTCAAAGGGTTGGTCAATTACAAGAAAATAGTATTTTAATCAGAAATCCCGACAGGTTTTGTGCTGTCGGGATTTTTGCTTGTTTTTACCATTGAAAAGACTGAATAATAATGTTATAATAAATCCGAATATAGAAAATTGTGAATAACTTTATCGAAAATGGGAGATGAAAACTAAAAATGGCAATAAAGGTAACGCTCCTTACACACACACCTAACCCTGAACAGACTGTTGCAATGGCGGCAAAGCTTTGCTACTCACCGTCAGGGATTGAAGATATAAGAGAAGGTCTTGACGAGGAAAAAACTTCCTCATTTATTGATATGCTTGCAAGCCTCGGCCATGCAAGTCCGACCGAACACGCATATTTTACATTCGGCATTGAGGGCATTTCAAGAGCCTGCTCACACCAGCTTGTCCGCCACAGAATTGCATCCTACAGTCAGCAGTCACAGCGCTATGTTGACGGCACAAGGTTTGACTTTGTAACTCCGCCCGAGATTGCAAAGAACGAAAAGGCTCTTGCCGCCTATGAAAAGGCTCTCAAGGTTGAGGCTGACGCTTACAAGGAAATCAGAGATGCACTTGCTGTCGGTTACATCAACGAGAAATGTCCCGATAAATACAGCGGAACGGATGAAGAAATTATCAATGCCTACAAGGCTGACGATAAAAAATCCTGCAATGCTTTCATCAAGAAAGCCAATGAGGACGCAAGATTTATTCTTCCGAATGCATCAACAACAAAAATTGTCTGCACTTTCAATGCAAGAAGCTTGCAGAACTTTTTTGCACACCGTTGCTGCAACAGAGCGCAGTGGGAAATTCGTGAGGTTGCCGAACAGATGCTTTTGCAATGTCTTGAGGTTGCTCCGCACCTTTTCAAAAACTGCGGTCCGTCATGCCTGTTCGGACCATGCCCCGAGGGCAATATGTGTTGCGGAAAGCAAAAGGAAATGCGTCAGAAATACGGCAGAGAAAAGTAAGGTATATATATGAAAAGCAAAATTATTGTTATTGAGGGACTTGACGGCAGCGGAAAAGCTACGCAGACAAAGATTTTGTGCGAAAAAATTTCCGCTCTCGGCAAAAAGGTCACAAAGCTTGAATTTCCGAATTATGAAAGCCCTGCCGCCGCTCCCGTGAAGATGTATCTTGACGGCGAATTCGGTGACAAGCCCGATGATGTCAATGCCTATGCGGCGAGTGCATTTTATGCGGTTGACCGTGTTGCAAGCTATCTTCAGTTTTGGAAAAAGGAATGTGACAACGGCGGTGTGATTTTAAGCGACCGCTATGTGACTTCAAATATAATTTATCAGATGTCCAAACTCCCGAAAGAGGAGTGGAACAGCTTTATTGATTGGCTGAACGATTTTGAATACGAAAAGCTCGGGATTCCGAAACCCGATCTTGTAATCTACCTTGATGTTGAACCCGAGGTTTCGCAGATGCTTATGGAAAAACGTTACGGCGGTGACAACAGCAAGAAAGATTTGCATGAAAAAAACCTCCGTTTCCTTCTTGACTGTCGAAAAAGTGCAGTTTATGCCGCTAAAAAATGCGGCTGGAAGGTTATTAATTGCTGTGAAAACGGAGAGATTAAGAGTATAGAAAAAATATCGGAAGAGATAGAGAGGGTAGCGGCTGAAATTTATGCTGAGCTTTAAAAAAATTGAGCAAAGTGACATAAACGAACTTAAAAAATACTACGATTATGATGAGTGCATGGGTTGCGATACCAACCTTTTGAACGCTTATCTTTGGCGAAACGAATACAATATTAAATTTGCTTTTTATGATGATACAATTGTCAAGGTGTATTGTAATCCTGACGAGTCTGTTTGGGGTTACTGTATGCCTACAGGCAAAAATATAAAGGGTGCGCTTGAAGAGGTTTTCAAAGATGCCGAGGAGAGAAACGGCAATTTGCAAATTGTTATGCTGACAAACGGCAATCGTGCGATGCTTGAAACAATGTTTCCCGACAAATTTGATTATGTCCGTTCACCCGAAAATCAGGATTACATCTACACTTCCCGTGACCTTGCAACCCTTGCGGGCAAAAGGTTTCACGCAAAGCGTAACCACATTTCAAAATTTTACAGAACCTACACCGATACCCGTTTTGAAACTCTGTCGGATTCAAACATTCCCGATGCATTAACGGTTGCAAAACTGTGGTGTGCGGAAAATGACACCAATCCCGAAGCTTCAAGCGAAATTATGGCAATCAGGGAAATGTGCGACCTCAAAGACGAATATAATGTCAAGGGCGCCGTACTGTATGTTGACTCAAAGCCCGTTGCTATGACTCTCGGAAGTGAAATTTCACCCAAGGTGTATGACATCAACTTTGAAAAGGCACTTCGTGAATATGACGGTGTTTATGCCGTAATCAACAACGAATTTGCCAAAACTCTTACGCAGTATGAGTATATAAACCGTGAGGAAGATATGGGACTTGAGGGACTCAAAAAGTCTAAACTTTCATACAATCCCGTTATTATCCTCGACCGCTGGAATGCAATACCGAAAAAACGATGAAAACGATATTTCGCAAAACCGAAAAATCCGATACCGAAAGCCTAAAAAAGCTGTGGCTCTCGTGTTTTGACGAGGATGTAACTGCCGTCAACCTGATTTTTGACAGCAACCTTTTTGACGGCTGCTGTGCTGTTGTTGACGATAGAATCGTTTCGGCTCTTTACCTTGTAAAAGGTACGCTTAACGGCGAGAAATCGCATTATCTTTGTGGTGCGTCAACCGATAAATATTTCCGTGGCAATGGGATAATGTCAAGGCTGATTGATTTTGCACTTGATGACGCAAAGAATAACGGTGATGTCTATTCTCTGCTTTTTCCTGCAAATGACGGCTTGTATGGCTTTTACGCAAAGCTCGGATATGTTTTGAACTGCACCGTAAAAAGCCGTGAAATTTCAAGGCAAACGCTTGAAAGTTTTGCAGAGAAGGGCTTGAATATCGGCTGTTCAAAAGAAAATTCTTTCATATACGGTGAGAGTTTTTTTGAATTTGCAAAGTCCTATTATGAGATTTACGGCTCAAAGGTAATCAATAAGAATGACTGCTTTGCCGTATTTGATGAAAACAAAAATACTGCCGATGTTTTTTACTCGGCTTATAAAAATATAAACGAACTTTCCGCACTTTTGCTTGAAAATACAAAATCAGAAAGGTTTGTGTTTACGGGCAAATCCGACAACGCTCTTTTTGAAAACTGCCAATCACAAAACTGCGGAATGATTAAATCACTCGACAAAAACCATAAAATTCCCGACGATGTCTATATCGGGATTACTCTTTCCTGAAAGGAAGTTTACTATGTTCTATGTATTTCTTGCAGAAGGCTTTGAAGAAACAGAGGCGCTTGCCCCCGTTGATGTAATGCGCAGGGCAAAGCTTGATGTTAAAACAGTCGGTGTAACAGGCGAATGTGTTACAAGCTCACACGGTGTGCCTGTAAAAGCCGATATCACAATTGACAGTATTGACCTTGACGGTGTTCAGGGCGTTGTACTCCCCGGCGGTATGCCCGGAACTCTCAATCTTGAGGCAAACGAAAAGGTTCTTGAGGCTGTTAAGTATAGCTGTGAAAACGGCAAAATCGTTGCCGCAATCTGTGCCGCTCCGTCAATTCTCGGTCACCTCGGAATCCTTGACGGCAAAAAGGCAACCTGTTTCCCCGGCTTTGAAAAGGAGCTGAAGGGTGCAGACTATACAGGCACTCACACCGTAACGGACGGCAATATTATTACCGCAAAGGGCGCAGGCTGTGCAATTGAATTCGGTCACGCAATTGTTTCTCTCGCAGTATCAAAGGATGCCGCCGACAAGGTTATCGGTGATATGCAATGCCTGTAAAAAATGTTCGTGAGCTGAAAAGTCAGCTCCGTGCAAAATATAAAAAAATCCGCAAAAGCTGTCCTCCCGAAAAGAAACAGCAGCTTGACCTTGCCTTGCAGAACGCTTTTCTGGCAAGTGAGGAATACAAAAGCTGCGATGTGCTTTTTGCCTTTGCTTCATCACCGATTGAGGTTGACACCTCGCTTATCCTTGAAACAACGCTGAAAGACGGCAAAAAACTTGCTCTGCCAAGGTGCAGAAATAATTTCGGCGAAATGGATTTTTACCTTGTGACCTCACTTTCTCAGCTTGAAAAGGGTGCGTTTTCAATTATGGAACCAAACCCCGAGGTTTGCGAAAAGTACGAGGATTTCTCACACGGACTCTGCCTTGTTCCGGGACTTTGCTTTGATACGCAGGGATTCCGCCTTGGATTCGGCAAGGGTTACTATGACAGATTTTTGCAGAGCTTTTCGGGAACGAGCGTTGGTCTTTGCTACTCCAAATGTATGGAGCATACTCTGCCCTCGGGAGTGTTTGATCGCCCCGTTGACGCCGTGATTACCGAAAAATATACCAACCGAACAAATAACGAGTTTGTAAAGGAATGATACATTATGAACCCTGATAATTTTAATATGAGCGAACAGGAGCTTAACGCTCAGCGCCGAAGAAGAGCCGAAAACTTTAAGCTCAACATTGACGAAACCGAGTATGAGGACGAAAATATGTACGGTGAAACAGAAGGCGAGCCGTCAAACCTCAATTCATACAGCGGTCAGGATGTTCGAAAGCAGATGGCGAGAGAGTCAAAGCATGTTCTTAAGCAGAAGAAAAGGGAAGAAAAAAAGACTCTTAAAGCGAAAAATAAGCATAACCGCAGAATTTTCCGTGTTATGTGGATAATCTCAATTCTAATTGTCGGAGCAATGGCGGCTGTATATATGATAACAGGTATGAACGATTTGCTTGCCGTGAACAGAACCGATTCTTCAACAGTCAAAATTGAGATTCCCGAAAATCCAACGGTTGACGATGTTGCAAAGGTGCTTGCCGACAACAAGATAATAGGCGAACCGTCATACTTTAAGCTCTTTGTCAATGTCACAAAGTCATCCGATGATTTTACTCAGGGTACATATGAAATCCGCAAGAATATGGACTATGAGGCAATCGTCAATTTTCTTTCAAGCAACAACAACAGAACCGACACGGTTTCTGTTACAATTACCGAGGGTGAGAGCGTTCTTGAAATTGCCGACACTCTTAAAAAGAATGGTGCTTTGGGTGACAGGGATGAGTTCCTTTCATTGTGCAATTCCGACAAATTTGACGGCGATTTTGATTTTATCAAGGCTGAAACAAATGCGGACAAGCGTTACTACAAGCTGGAGGGTTATCTCTATCCCGATACTTACGAATTCTACAGAAACGAAAATGCAGAGTCCGTAATCTACAAGCTTCTTAATAACTATGAAACAAAGATAAACGAAAAGCAGACTGTTGATGGCTATTCAAAGAAAACAACAGTTTTGAAAATGGTTGAGGAGAGCGATACAAAGTATTCGCTTGATCAGGTTATGACAATTGCGTCAATCATTCAGGCAGAGGCGGCTGACAAAGAGGATATGTACTACATTTCCTCAATCCTCCACAACCGTCTTACAGCTGACAGCAGTGCCGGTGTGTCAAACCTCGGTCTTGATTCAACAAAGTTCTATCCGTACAGAAGCCTTGAAGATGTTCCCGAAAATGACAGAAGTACATACAAGAGCAGATACGACACATATGACAAAAAGGGACTCCCATACGGTCCAATCTGCAATCCGGGTATGGACGCAATAATTGCCGCACTCAATCCGAACAGCTCGGATTATTACTTCTTCTGTCACGACAGCAAGGGACAGGCTTATTACGCATCAACACTTGAACAGCAAAATGCAAATATGGAGTATATTAAAAGCTATGATAACTAATTTTGAAAAACCCGAAATTTTATCGCCGGCAGGTGATATGGATTGCCTTAAATCTGCATTAAATTTTGGCGCAGACGCAGTTTTTCTTGCAGGAAAAATGTTCGGAATGCGTTCCGCACCGCAGAATTTTGATAACGATCAGCTGAAAACTGCCTGTGACCTTGCACATAAAAAGGGAGCAAGAATCCATGTAACCTGCAACACACTTCCACGCAATAATGAAATTCCTCATCTTCAGGAATTTATGGAGAATGCTCAGGCTTGCGGAGTTGATGCGTTCATAATTGCCGATCTCGGTGTTTTTGAGGCGGCTAAAAAGTATGCGCCAAAGGTTCAGCGCCACATTTCGACTCAGGCAGGAGTAACAAACTATGCGGCGGCAAATGTGCTTTACAATATGGGTGCGTCAAGAGTTGTGCTTGCAAGGGAAATTCCGCTTGATGAAATTGCCGAAATGCGTGCAAAAGTTCCGAAAGAGCTTGAAATCGAATGCTTTGTACACGGTGCAATGTGTGTTTCATTCTCGGGCAGGTGCCTTATTTCAAGCTATATGACAGGCAGAGATGCGAACCACGGCGACTGTGCTCAGCCGTGCCGCTGGAAGTATCATCTTTATGAAGAAAACCGTCAGGGACAGTATTTCCCCGTTGAAGAAACAGGCGACGGTACATATCTTTATAATTCCAGAGATCTCTGTATGATTGAGCATATCCCTGAGCTTGTAAAGGCAGGTGTTTCAAGCTTTAAAATTGAGGGCAGAGCAAAGTCGGCTTATTATACAGCTGTTACAACAAACGCTTACCGTCACGCTGTTGACGATTATTTTGCAGAGGGTGACGATTATGTTCTCAAACCGTGGATAAGGGAAGAGCTTGAAAAAATCAGCCACCGTGAGTACAACACGGGTTTCTATTTTGGCGGAGAACCGGGTCAGGTTACCGGCAACGGCGGATATATCCGTCATTATGACAATGTTGCGTTGTGCGAAGAGCTTATTGACGACACAACCGCAGTAATCACTCAGCGCAACAAATTCTATGTGGGCGACACACTCGATGTGCTTCCGCCAAGCGGAGTGCCGTTTGAAATCAAGTGTGAGTCGCTTACGACTGACGAGGGTATGCCCGTTGAAAGTGCGCCGCACCCGATGCAAAGACTCACAATGAAGTGCAGTGCCCCCGTTCCGTCAGGCTCGGTTATCAGAAAAAAGCGTGACTAATCCCAAATTTTGCTATTGACAACACAAAGAAACAGTTTTATAATCTAAGTACTGATGTTCCCCACCTTAAAAACGGTGGGGAACAATTCAGCCTTTCAGCGTGAGCAAATCTCTCGCTGAAATACTGAGGAGCTGACGCTCCTATGCACTTGATTGCAATCTGTCGCAAACTCTGCTCCTTGCAAGCAAAGCAGAGTGTTGCTCCGATTTAAATTATTTGCTACAATTGAATTACAATATTCGGCTGTGACGGGATTAACCGAGGCGTCAGCATTTCAGAGAGAAAGCCGTTTGGTGCAAGGCTTTTATGTAAGGCTTCGGTACGCTGCCCCTGAGCTCTGTGTGATTAAGCACAGCGTATTTCTGCGTTAAGGAAATGTAATCTATATGACGATTACTCAAAGCGGACGCTTGGCGTCAATTTGGGTGGTACCGCAGGATATTCCTGTCCCATTGTATTTTTATACAATGGGATTTTTTATTTTGCTCGGTTGCATACTTTAAACAAATTTGAACGAATATTGTATTCCCCTGTGAATTTGTATAAGGAGAGATTTTTTATGAAGTGGACAGGACTTAACGAATTAAGAGAAAAGTTTCTTGAATTTTTTGAATCAAAGGGTTGCTTAAGACTTCCCAGCTTTTCGCTTGTTCCAAAGGACGACAACAGCCTTCTGCTCATCAACAGCGGTATGGCTCCTATGAAAAAATATTTTACCGGCGAGGTAACACCTCCCCGCAAGCGTGTTACAACCTGTCAGAAATGTATCCGTACTCCCGACATTGAGCGTGTCGGCATCACAGCCCGTCACGGTACATTTTTTGAGATGCTCGGTAACTTCTCGTTCGGTGACTATTTTAAGCACGAGGCTACAGCATGGGCATGGGAATTCTTTACAAAGGTTCTTGAAATGCCTCCCGAAAAGCTCTATGTTTCAATCTATGAGGACGATGACGAGGCTTTTGACATCTGGACAAAGGAAGTTGGCGTTGATCCGTCACATATGGTAAGACTCGGCAAGGAAGATAACTTCTGGGAACACGGTTCAGGCCCCTGCGGTCCGTGCTCCGAAATCTACTTTGACCGTGGCGACGAAAAAGGCTGCGGCAGACCCGACTGTCATGTAGGCTGTGAATGTGACCGTTTTGTTGAGGTTTGGAACCTTGTATTTACTCAGTTTGAGAGTGACGGCAAAGGTAACTACACTCCTCTTGAACATCCGAACATTGATACAGGTATGGGACTTGAAAGACTTGCCTGTGTTATGCAGGGTGTTGACAACCTTTTCCTCGTTGACACAATTCAGAATATTATGAAACACATCTCACAGATTACAGGTGTTGAGTACGGCAGAGATGAAAAGAGCGATGTTTCACTCCGTGTTATCACAGACCATATCCGCAGTACAACATTTATGATAGGTGACGGTGTTCTTCCGTCAAACGAGGGCAAGGGTTATGTGCTCCGCCGTTTGCTCAGAAGGGCGGCTCGTCACGGCAGACTTCTCGGCTACAACGAGCCTTTCCTTTATAAGGTTTGCGATACGGTTATCAAGGAAAATCTCACAGCTTATCCCGAACTCAAGGAAAAGCAGGAGTTTATCACAAAGGTTATCAAGGTTGAGGAAGAAAGCTTTGCCAAGACAATTGATCAGGGCTTTAAGATGCTCAACGGCATTATGGACAACGAAGATGTAAATGTTCTCAGCGGTGAGGATGCGTTCAAGCTTAACGATACCTACGGCTTCCCGATTGACCTTACAAAAGAAATTCTTTCGGAAAAAGGCATCAAGGTTGATGTTGAGCGTTTCCGTGAGCTTATGAAGGAGCAGAAAAAGCGTTCCCGTGACGCAAGAAAGAACGCAGGTGCAGACGCTTGGATTTCTGACACAACAGACCTTTCCGATGTTGCAAATACAGAGTTTGTCGGTTACACAGAACTTAAGTCAACTTCAAAGGTTCTTGCAATCGTTAAGGACGGTGTGAGAGTTGACAGTATCGGTGAGGGCGAAAATGCTATTATCGTTCTCGACAAAACTCCGTTCTACGGAGAAGGCGGCGGTCAGGTTGGCGACACAGGTGTTATGGAGTCGGGCAGTTTTTCAGCTGATGTTGACAACACAACAAAGAATCCGTCAGGCACAATTTACCTTCACGCTTGTACAGTAAAGAGCGGCAGCATCAATGTAGGTGCAGAGGTTTCAACTGCCGTTGATGAAGAGCGCCGTGCGGATATTACAAGAAACCACACAGCGGCTCACCTTCTTCAGTCGGCTCTCCGTGAGGTTCTCGGCAACCATGTTCAGCAGGCAGGTCAGCTTGTTTCGGACGACTACTTCCGTTTTGATTTCACTCACTTTGAGGCTCTCACGGCAAAGGAACTGATTGAGGTTCAGGACCTTGTAAACAAAAAGATTCTTGAGGCAATCCCCGTTACAACACAGGAAATGCCTATTGAAGAGGCTAAAAAGCTCGGCGCAATGGCACTTTTCGGCGAAAAGTACGGTGATGTTGTCCGTGTTGTAAGTGCTGGCGACTTCTCTGTTGAATTTTGCGGCGGTACTCATGTTAAGAATACAGCAAACCTCGGTCTTTTCAGAATCAGACAGGAGGGTTCGGTTGCCGCAGGCGTAAGAAGAATTGAGGCTCTCACAGGTATGGGCGTTCTCAAATATATTAACGGTATGAGCGCTGTTATTATGGATGTCTGCTCATTGCTCAAGATTGCGAACCCAAAGGCGGTTGTTGAGGGCGTTCAGAAGGCTGAACAGATTATCAAGGAACAGCAGAGAGAAATCAACGAGCTTAACTCTAAACTTGCCGTTGCTCAGATTGGTCAGCTTTTTGCAGGCACAACAGAGGAGCACGGTGTAAGAGTGGTAACAGGCAAGGTTGACAAGGCTAATGCCGACATTCTTCGCACAATGTGTGAAAAGGCAAGAGATTTTGCTCCAAAGTGCGTATGCGTTCTTGCAACGCAAAATGACGGTAAGGTAACATTTGCCGCAGCCTGCGGTAAGGAGGCTCTTGCTCTCGGTGCTAACGCAGGCAAAATAGTCAAGGCTGTTGCTCAGAAAGCCGGCGGTAACGGCGGCGGTAAGCCGGATATGGCTATGGCAGGCGCTAAGCAGCCCGAAAAGATTGAAGAGGCTCTTGACAGCGTAAAAGAAACCGTTTACGCAATGTTGAAATAATCATTTAATGTGCATTTATGGCGTGTTAAAAAGTAAAATTGTGGAAAATAGCCAAACTGTCACATAAAACCTTGTGCAAATAACAAAAACGGTTTTAAACCAAAACTATTGCAGTTTTGTTATTTTTATAGTATAATAAACAGTACTAAGATATGAAAATCTATCTTGGATATTTATGAACAATTTTAGGAGGAGATTAAAAATGTTCAAGAAAATTGCAGGTCTTTTTCTTGCAGCCGCAGTAATGTGCAGCTCAGCTGCCATCACAGCAAGCGCTGCAGAAGCAGAGGATGATGCTGCTGTTGCTGCAGCAGATCAGTCAGGCGAAGTTTCAGCTGATGGTTCTTCAGATGTTTCAGCTAACGGTTCTTCAGAGGTTGAAGCAGGCAATGTTATTAAGTTTGATGTTAAGAAGTCAGGCTGGAGTAATGTTAAGACAGTATTCTGTCACACTTGGAAGGTTGATGGTGAACTTCCTGTATGGCAATCTAAGAAAGAAAGATGTAAGTACGATCCTTCAACAGGTATCGCAACTTATGATCTTTCAAAGGCGAACTACCAGATTTCTAAGTCAGACGGTAAGAATTACCTTGTAATCTTCAGTGCTAACACAGGTATGCAGACATATGATACTGTAATGAGCGGTGCTTGCATCGGCGATACTATGTATTGCACAGGCGAGGAGATTGAAAACCCTGTTGACTCAGAAAAGAAAGCTAAAGTAGCTAAGTGGGAAAACCATTCAGACTGCGGTCCTCAGAAAAAGATTACATCAACAGGTAAGATAGTTGGTTCTGCTCTTCCTGAGGGACAGACAGATGCTGTCATGCTTGCACAGTACCTCATTGACTACTATGATGATGAGGCTAAGGCAAGTCTTACACAGAACCTTCTTGACACTCTCAAGGTTAGCCCTGTAGATGTTATGGGTGCTGTAACAGATAAGCTCAATGCTACAAACAACGCTGATAAGGATAAGATTGCTCCTGCAGTTGAGAAGATTCTCTCAACTTGCACAGATCCTACAACAGGTAAGAAGACTAACACAACACAGCTTGATACTGCTAAGAAACAAGGTGCTAAGGCAACAGGCAGCGGCTCTAACAACGGCGGTTCTGGTTCAGGTTCTGCTTCAGGCTCAGGCTCAGGTTCAGGCTCAAGCAGTAACGGTTCAAACGGCGGCTCAGGCAGCAGCGGTTCAGGCTCATCAGGCTCAGGTTCTTCAAGCACAGGTGCAGTTAAGTCAGGCGTTGAAACAACAATCGTGTTCGTAATGGCAGGTCTTATGGTTTCAGCAGCAGGCGTTATGTTCCTTGCAAGAAAGAAGAGAGAAGAATAATTTAAAAGATTTTTCTTTAATCTAAGCATTTTTCGGACACTGTCGAATGGCAGTGTCCGTTTTGCTTTGCTGTTTGTGTTCGTCTTAATTGCAATTTCTGTTGATCAGCAGAAAAAATTTTAGAAATGCCTTGACAACAGCCTGTTGTTTTGCTAAAAT
>ULTC01007056.1_pt1 | contig 11765 bp, 10 predicted proteins | sample 1957091 | NCBI WGS metagenome assembly ULTC01 (sample SAMEA4835720, study PRJEB28245) | human gut metagenome | biome: gut microbiome; material: fecal sample | place: Denmark | collected 2008 | reverse complement strand
CCTTACGTCACAAACAAATGCTCTGATTTGTTTGTGACAGGACGTTTGCGCCAAAATATTTGTCAAGCCATCTTGAAAAGATGGGTGACAAGTGTTTTGCATCCGGCGCAAAGTTTATCTAGAAAAAAAAACAGTCGCTCGATTGAGCGACTGTTTTTCTCTTGACCATCCCGCACCGCCGTGTGATGCCATTTTATAAACCCGCCGTATAGCAGGGTGGGTAAAAGACTGCCGTGCAGTTGCTGTCTTCCACTGAATTGCGAGGCTTGACATCGCTGCATTTATGTCGGACGCGTCATCCCGTATAAAATTTGTGGTTCAAAATAGTGCATCATCACAAACATAGCAGGAATCTTTTGCTACTCTTAATATATCATATTCCGTTGTATATTGCAATACCCAATTTTTGTCTGTGCGCTTTGCTTTATCCTTTGAGGGTGGCAGGATTTTGCCGCCCGGCATATTATATCCTCCAATCGCGAATTGTATTCGGCATTGATAATGTGTAGTGAATGTGGCAAAAGTATTTCAAAAATCGGCGTATTTGCGAATACTTTTGAACGCAAATCGGACAAACGGGCAATTAAAATACGGTTTGTGCATATTTTGCATACAATTTTGAGGGTATGTATTGATAAAATCGCCGTTGTATGATAAAATATGTAAAGTAATAAAAACTGTAGGGGTATTGTATGAAATCTCTTAATATCAAATCAAAAACGATAATTGCGCTGTGCTTGTTTGCGGTGTTGTTTGTTTCTCTCGTTTTGGTTGCGACTTATTGCGACTTTCAAGTGAGCAAAATTCTCACCAAAAACGCGTTGAAACCCGGCGAATATCTTGCAAACGATTTGTTCGGCGTAGTGGGCGAGGCTGTCGGCACTTCGCCGATTTACATCCTTTTGAGTTTATGCACGGCGATTCTTTGTTGGTATTTCGCAAAGTGCTTTGACAAAAAGAAATGGGCGATTGCTCTTGCTGTCATTTTTGCGTTTGCGGGAACGGTCGCTTGGTGGTATTATATCAAAGATATGATGAAATACGTCATCGAGCACGCCGCAAATGAAATCGGCGCGGCAGGCGCGGCGGTTTATGAATATCGTCACAACGGCGCGGTGGTTGCAAGCCAAGTTCTCGTTGCGCTCACGATTCAGGCTCTTACAGTGCTTGCGCTTCGTCCTTTGAAAGCGGAAACGCTCAAAAGGCTCGTATGGTGGGTGGTTGCGGCTCTTGCGGCTTGCGTGCTTGCAAACATAATTATCCTCCTCGTCAAAGACCCGGTCGGTCGTATGAGATTCAGAGCAATCAACTCGAACGTCGGTCAACGCCTTATCAACGCAGGGTTGGTGCAGGGCAGCAATCCGCCTTGGTATGTTCGCAACGGTCAACCCGACGAGGCGATAATCAATTCGTTTATCGACGTATATCCCGGCGCGAGCGACGCGTTCAAGTCGTTCCCGTCTGGTCATACTTGCGCGGCAGGCATGTCGTATGCACTCATTATGCTTCCCGACGTCGTGGACTTCAAGCATAAAAAGGCGGGTAAAATCGCTTGCTGGGTTACGCCTATCGTCATCACGATGCTCGTTGCAATCAGCCGTATCGTCGTCGGCGCGCACTATATGAGCGACGTCACGTTCGGCGGCACAATCGCATTCGTATCTTTCATTATTATGCGTGAAATCTTCGTGTGCAAGGGAAGTCACTTCTTTGCGTTGTTCCCGCGCCTCGCACCCAAGAAAGCGGTTACGCTTCCTGCCGACATCGAGGTTGAAAATCCCGTCGAAACCGTCGAAGAAGACGCTCTCGAAACTCTTGCGGACGAAAGCGTAGTCGAAACCGAAAACGACAACACGGTTTCCGACGACAAGAACGAGGAAATCGCGCTTTGCAGCGAACAAGCCAACGAAATAGGCAAGGAAATCGCCGACAATCTCAAAGACGGCGTGGTTATCGAATAATCTTTCGTATAGAGAGAAAAATGCCGCCGCAATATTTGTTGGTCGGCAAACTTCAAAATAACGTCGAAAAGCCCGAAAAAATCGGGCTTTTTGCGTATCAAATTGACATATAGCATTTACAATGCTAAACTCAACGTGCAATCAATTTTTTGCAAGTATAAATAATTTAGAGGAACGACTATGAAAGCGGTTGTATCTGTCATCGGCAAAGACCAAAGAGGCATAATTTCAAGAGTCAGCACGCGGCTCTACGAGTTTGAAATCAATGTGCAAGACATCTCTCAAACCATTATGCAAGACTATTTTACAATGATTATGCTTGTAGATTTGTCCGAGTCCAACGCGGATTTTGCGACGATAAGCAAATCTCTTTCGAAGCTTGGCGAGGAACTCGGCGTTGAAATCCGCATTCAAAACGAGCAGGTTTTCACGTCGATGCACCGTATTTGAGGTTGAAAAATGATAAACGCGAACGAAGTGGTTGAAACCAACAAAATGGTATCTTTCGAACACCTTGACGTGCGCACGGTCACGATGGGAATATCCCTTCTCGACTGCGTGAGCGACGATATCGACGTTCTATGCCAAAGGGTACACGACAAAATCGTGAGCAAGGCGAAGAATCTCGTCAAGGTCTGCGACGACATCGCAAACGAAATCGGAATACCAATCGTAAACAAGCGAATCAGCGTAACGCCGATAAGCATAATCACGGCACGCACCGGCGATTCGATAAAGGTTGCACAAGTCCTCGACGAATGCGCCGACGAAATCGGAGTGGATTTTGTGGGGGGATATTCCGCGCTCGTACACAAGGGTATGACCGAGTACGAAAAAAAGTTTATCGAATCCATACCCGCCGCGCTCGCTTGCACGAAGAAAGTATGTTCAAGCGTAAACATCGGCTCGACCAAAGCGGGCATAAATATGGACGCGGTTGCTCTTATGGGCAAAATTATAAAAGAAACCGCATATCTAACAAGGGAAAACGACAGCATAGGCTGTGCAAAACTCGTGGTGTTCGCAAACGCGGTAGAAGATAATCCGTTTATGGCGGGCGCGTTCCACGGCGTAGGCGAAAACGATTGTGTCATAAACGTAGGTGTAAGCGGTCCCGGCGTTGTGGAAGAAGCGTTGAAACACGTCAAAGGCGAAAACTTGACCGTCGTTGCCGAAACCATAAAGAAAGTCGCTTACAAAATCACGAGAGTAGGACAACTCGTCGCGCAAGAAGCGTCTAAACGCCTTGACGCGCATTTCGGAATCATAGATTTGAGCCTTGCGCCCACACCTGTAAAAGGGGACAGCGTTGCGCATATCCTCGAAGAAATCGGCGTTGACGTAGTTGGCGGATACGGCACGACCGCCGCGCTCGCACTTCTCAACGACGCCGTGAAAAAGGGAGGTATTATGGCTTCGTCGCACGTCGGCGGACTCAGCGGCGCGTTTATTCCGGTCAGCGAGGATATCGGAATGATAGAATCCGCACAAAAAGGCGTTCTAACCCTCGAAAAACTCGAAGCGATGACCGCAATTTGTTCTGTCGGACTCGATATGATTGCAATCCCGGGCGACACTTCCGCCGACGTAATTTCCGCAATGATTGCCGACGAATCCGCAATCGGCGTGGTCAACAACAAAACCACCGCCGTCCGCGTAATTCCCGTTTACGGCAAAAATTCGGGCAGCGTATCTTTCGGCGGACTTCTCGGCACAGCCCCCATTATGCCTATCAATCAAACTTCGCCTTCGAGGTTGATTGCTCGTGGAGGTAGAATTCCTGCCCCTATCTGGTCCAACAAGAACTAAACTGCGCTAAATCGCGCCTAACTTTGTCAGAGACACCCGCCCGACAACTCATTTACGATTAGTAAATTAGGGTTGCCGTTCGGGTGTCTCTTTCGCGTTATCCATCGATTTAGCGCAGTTTAGGATTGGAAACATAGTAATTTCAAAATATCGACGTTTAATGTGTTTATTTGCTTATAAAATCAACTCTATTTTTTAGTTGTTATTATTTTATAATTCACATACAAATTAAAAACGCGCGTTATTTGCGCGTTTCGAGGTTTTTGTGCGGGTTCGGTTCGGACACCATTGTTTTGTAATTGACGTATATCACTTGTCCGGGGTGTCCGTCGGGTTTGCGTTTAACGTTGCGACGTTCGGTGTAGTCCACTTCGCAAGAGGCTTGCTTGGTGCTTGCCGTTATTTCACCTGCGATTTTCAGCACTTTGTCGGGGACTTGCCGTCCTTCCGTAATGATTATCGTATGCGAGCCGTGTTCGTTTTTGAGGTGTAACCATACATCGTTTGACGAGGCGATTTTGAACGTCAATTCGTCGTTTTGGATATTGTTTTTGCCTCTGTAAATATAGAATCCGTCCACAAAATAAACGTAGGGGGGGTCGGCTGTTTCTTTGCGGACTTTGTTCTTTGCAGACTTCTTTTTCGTGCCGCCGAGCATAGTCAATTCTTGTTCGATGGCGACCGTATCGCTTTCGTAGGGTAGATTTGTGATTTCGTCCTCTATCGACTTGACGTATTCGAGCAAATTTTTGTCCTTTTCGAGTTTTTGGCTCACAAATTCTTTTGTGCGTTTAAGTTTGTTGTATTTTGCGTAGTATGCCGTAGAGTTTTTGGACGGCGAAAGGCGCAAATCGAGGGGGATTTCCACTTGCGAATTGTCGTAATAGTTGGTGCAGACGAGTTTTTCGTCGCCTTTTTTAATCAAATAGATGTAGTTTACGATAAGTTCGCCCCAAAGTCTGAATTTGTCCATATCCTCGCATTCGGCGAGTTTTTGAAGGTCTATCGCGATGTTTTTCTCGACTTTTTGGCGCAAATGTTTGGCAATCGTGGCAAGCGATTTTAGCCTTGCTTTGTTGCGAATATCCTTGTCGCAATCGGTGAAAAGGGAATCGTACGCCTCGCTCATACTCTCGAAGCGCACGACGTTGGATTCCGTCGAATCGACAAGCGAGCGATAGAGAATAGGGTAAACTTCCTTGCCGTTTATTATGCAAGGTTGAATTTGAATTTTCGGCTCGTCCGAGTACACGCTCGCAAAATCCTTAACGGTTTTGCAAAGACGTTCTTTTTCGTTTACGGACAGTTTTTCGACATTTGAATTTACGTTTGCTCTAAGCAACAATTCTTCAATCGTCGCGCCCGCAAATCCAGATATGTTGTCTTGTATGAATCTATGCAAATCACCGCCGTTGAAATCGTCGAAAATCGAAAAACAATCGGTTAGATAACTGATTTTCTTTTGCTGTACGGGCGAATACGGAACGCCGCGAAGCACGACGTGATTGCGCTCGACGTCGAGGGGCAGATGTTTCACCGCATCGAGAATGACAAGGTTTTCGTCGGTGAAAACGATGTTCGAGTATCTGTTCATAATCTCGACGAAAAGATAGAAAGTCGCCTCGTCGCGCATTTCGGTTTTAGCGTCGAAACGAACGCGTATTATACGGTCGTAATTGTATACGGAAACGTTGCCTATCGTTGCCGAAAGCAAGTATTTGCGAAGAAGCATACAAAGGTTCGGCGCGACTTGCGGACTCGTTTTTTTGCTTTTTGTGAGGTGAATACGGGGCGCGCCTGCGTTGCAAGATACAACGAGGCATTGATTTTTGCCTTTTGCGCGCAAGAAAAAGCGCAACTCGTCCACTTCGGGTTGTTGAATTTTGTCTATTCTTGCGCCGACAAGTTCTTCTTTGAGTTCCTTTGCGAGCGCACTCAATGCGAAAAGGTCGCTTCCCATACGGTCAGTATAGTATTTTTTGCCGCTAAAATCAATAAATTGCGTCTTTTTAGGACTTTCTTTTTTCTTGCGGCGGCGAGATATGGGCTCGAGAATAAAAACTCGCAATCCTATGCGGCAAAATTAATTGATTTTTAATATTATCTATGTTATAATCTCTATCACTTGTTAAGAAAACATATATCCGCAAGGCAATGAGTTTGCTTGCGCGGACTTGGAGGACAAATGAACTACACAGCAGAAAAGTTGGAAAAGAGCCAAGTTAAGTTCAACTACACGGTTGACAAGGACGCTTTCAACGCAGCAATCAAGCAAGCCTACGAAAAAACCAAGCATAAATATGCAGTTCCCGGTTTCAGAAAAGGTCACGCACCCCAAAAGGTTATCGAGGGTATGTACGGTCAAGGCGTATTCTTCAGCGACGCCGTAAACGAACTCATCGATTCTTCTTTGGCGGAACTCGAAAAGAGTGCGGATTACGATTTCGTAGCGGTTGACAGCGTTTGCGACGTTGATATGACCGAAGACGGCGGCGTAAAATATTCCATCGTTATGGTTGTCAAACCCGAAGTTACACTCGGACAATATAAAGGTCTTTCCGTTGCAAAGAAAGCGGTCAAAGTCACCGCAAAAGAAGTTGACGAAAAGATTGCTCAAGAGCAAGAAAAGCAAGCGCGTCTTATCGACGTCGACACCGCGGCAGCAAACGGCAACACCGTCACGATTGACTTCGTGGGCAGCGTAAACGGCGAAAAATTCGAGGGCGGAAGCGCGGAAAACTATGACCTCGAACTCGGAAGCAACACCTTTATTCCCGGTTTTGAAGAACAACTCGTCGGCGTAAAAGCAGGCGAAGTGAAGAACGTCAACGTCACTTTCCCCGAAAACTACCAAGCAGAGCAACTCGCAGGCAAAGAAGCGGTGTTCGAGTGCACGGTTAAAGCGGTCAAAGTCAAAGAACTTCCCGCAATCGACGACGAATTCGTCAAAGAAGTTTCCGAATTTAACACTCTTGCAGAGTACAAAGCGGACGTCAAGGCAAACCTCGCCAAAGAAGCCGAAGAAAAGGCAGAGCGTGATCTCGAAGACGAAATCGTAGAGAAGATCGTCGACGCGTCCACAGTTGAAATTCCGCAAGCAATGATAGATCACGAAGCGGAAGACATGGTTCACGAATTTGAATATCGTCTTATGTATCAAGGCTTGAAACTCGACGATTATCTCAAATATCTCAATATGACCAGAGAACAACTCGAAGACCAATACAAAGATCAAGCGCAAAAGACAGTCAAAGTACGTCTTGTTATGGAAGCGCTCGTCAAAGCGGAAGATCTCAAAATCGAGGACAAGGAAATCGACGAAAAGATCGAGAAGTTCGCAAGCGATTCTTCTCAAACCGTCGAGGAATTCAAAAAGACTTTGCATAAAGAGCAAATCGATTATATCGTAAATTCCATTATGAACGAAAAATTGCTCGCGTTCCTCGTAAAAGAGAACGTTGCTGCAAAGAAATCCGCCAAGAAAGGCGAAGGCGAAGCGGAAGTCAAAGCCGATGACGCAAAAGTCGAAGAAAAGAAGCCTGCTGCCAAAAAAACAACCAAAAAGACAGCAAAACCCGCAACCGACGCAGAATAATCGATTAAAGTTTTGTGTAAAATAAGAGTGCCGTTGCACTTGAAAACAACGTTTAGGCTTTCCGCTTGCTTATCGCAGGCGGAAAGCGTATAAAATCGGCTTTTGCGATATTGAAAAATCGAAAATTCGCAAAAGCGTAAATCCGTCGCGAAAATCGGCTCTGAAATTTCCGTATATCGCGGCGAACGGAGGATATAATGAACATCAGAAATCAACTTATACCTATGGTTGTCGAGCAAACAGGCAGAGGCGAACGCTCTTACGACATTTACTCTCGCTTGCTCGAAGACAGAATCATCTTCCTCACAGGTGAAATCGACGATAACGTTGCAGACCTCGTCGTCGCGCAACTTATATATCTCGAAGGCAAGGATTCCACAAAGGACATCAGCCTTTATATCAACAGTCCCGGCGGCTCGGTTTCCGCAGGTTTTGCAATCTACGACACGATGAACTACATCAAGTGCGACGTATCCACGATTTGTATCGGTATGGCGGCTTCGATGGGTGCGTTCTTGCTTTCGTCGGGCGCAAAAGGCAAGAGATTCTCTTTGCCCAACGCAAAAATTATGATTCACCAACCGCTCGGCGGTGCGCAAGGTCAGGCGAGCGATATTGCGATTCAGGCAAACGAAATCCTCAAAACCAAAAAGCGTATCAACGATATTCTTGCTCAAAACACGTCGCAACCTCTTTCCAAAATCGAGGTTGACACCGACCGCGACTTCTATATGAACGCAGAAGAAGCGGAAAAATACGGTCTCGTGGACAAAATCTTCTATTCGAGAAAGTAAAGAGCAAAAATAGCGATACGAGAATACGCCTCGTTTGCGCCGCGGACGAAGCGGGCAGAAATCTGCCAAACAAGGAGTATAATCAAGTATATGGAAAACTATCATAAAGAACAACATTGCAGTTTTTGCGGCAGGGGCGCAAGCGAGGTTGAAAAAATCATCAGCGGTCCGAACGGCATAAATATTTGCAACGAATGTATCGACGAGTGCGTCTACTTGCTCGGAAAAGACGGCAAAACCGCCGACGACGGTTTGAGTCTTTATACGCCCAAAGAGATAAAAGAGAAACTCGACGAATACATCATAGGTCAGGACAGCGCAAAACGCGTATTGTCCGTTGCCGTGTACAATCATTACAAGCGTATAAATCAAATGCGCTCGAAGTCCAACGACGACGTCGTAATCGAAAAGAGCAACGTGCTTTTGCTCGGTCCTACGGGTTCGGGTAAAACTTTGCTTGCAAAAACGCTTGCGCAAATCCTCAACGTGCCTTTTGCGGTTGCGGACGCAACGACGCTCACCGAAGCGGGTTACGTCGGTGAGGACGTCGAAAATATCCTTTTGAAACTCATTCAATCGGCAAACGGCGATTTGAAGCGTGCAGAAATCGGTATCGTGTACATCGATGAAATCGACAAAATCGCAAAGAAAGGCGAAAACGTGTCCATTACGCGCGACGTAAGCGGTGAAGGCGTGCAACAGGCATTGCTCAAAATAATCGAAGGTACGGTTGCAAACGTTCCGCCTCAAGGCGGAAGAAAACACCCCAATCAAGAGTGCTACCAACTCGATACGACGAATATATTGTTCCTTTGCGGCGGCGCATTCGTGGATTTGGACAAGATTATCGACCAAAGAAAAGACAATTCAAAACTCGGCTTCGGCTCTGCCGTAAAAGGTACGGTCGATTATCGCTATGACGAACTTATCAAGGCGTTGCAACCCGCCGACCTCATCAAATACGGTCTTATCCCCGAATTTGTCGGTCGTGTGCCTATCGTTGTGGGCTTGAACGCACTTGACGAGAACGCGCTCGTAAAAATCCTTTCCGAGCCGAAGAACGCGCTCGTAAAGCAATACAAATATCAATTTGCAATCGACGGCGTTACGCTCGAATTCGAGGACGACGCGTTGAGAGCGGTTGCCGCAAAGGCAATTCAACTCAACACCGGCGCAAGAGGATTGAGAGCCATTCTCGAAGATGTGTTGCTCGAACTTATGTTCGAGATTCCGTCCGAGAAAGATATCGAAAAAGTCATTGTCACAAAGGCTTCTATCGACAAGACGGAAAAGCCTATCGTTGTGAGAAAACAAATAGAAAAAACGGCCGATTGTATCGCATAACAAACGAAAATAGCGCATCTAATGCGCTATTTTTATAGTTTTTGCGTTGAAAACGGCAAAAAAAACGGCAGAGAATAACAGGTGCAAAAGATGATAAAACAAGCAAAATTCGTAACGTCCGTCGCAGACGCGAGCAAGATGCCCGACTACGGCGTGCCTGAAATCGCGATTGCGGGCAAATCAAACGTCGGCAAGTCCTCGTTTATCAATTTTATGGTGAACCAAAACAAACTTGCCAAAACCTCGCAAGAACCGGGCAGAACTCGTTTGCTTAATTATTTCGAGATAAACAACGGCGAGTATTATTTTGTAGACCTTCCGGGGTACGGTTATGCGAAAGTAAACAAGCAAGAAAAGCAAAAGTGGGGCGGGCTTATCGAAAACTATTTGCGAACGAGCAATCGCCTTATAAACGTTTTTGTGCTTGTCGATATGCGTCACGAACCAACCGATGACGATAAAATGCTTATAAACTATTTGTACTCGTACAATATTCCTTTTACGATTATCGCAACGAAGGCAGATAAACTTTCAAGAGCGCAACAACAAAAGTGCTTGAGCGTCATTGCAACCGCGCTCTGCGTGGGTACGAAAGACATTCTCGTCACGTCCGCTTCTGCAAAAACAGGCAAAGAGGGTGTACTCGCAAGAATAGACACGTTGCTCGTTAATGCCAAGCAAATTAATAATTAATAATTAATAATTAATAATTGCGGGTGGGGCGATGCCCCACGCCCCAAAGAAAATAGTGCTTGCAAACAACAGTTTTGCAAGCGTTATTTTTTTACATTTTATCAACAAATTCTTATTTTTTACTCTAAAAATCAATAAATTTTAGAATACTTTAGTCAAAAATACGTCCGTTTGCTTATATTTCGCACACTTCTATGAGTTTGTTGTCAACAAGGTCGCAAGACGTCAAAATATAGGTTATGCCGTGTTTTTTGAGCGTCGGGGTTACCCTTGCGCTCTTGCCGTGCAAGTGTCCGTACAGTACAACGTTCACGCCGTATTTTTCAAGAAGCGCGGTAACTTCGGTGTCCTGATAAGTTGCTTCGAACGGCGGATAGTGAAGCATTGCAATGAGAATATCGCCTTCTTTTTGCATAGTTTTGGCGTAGGACAAAGATAGTTCGAGGCGTATCAATTCTCTTTTGTAAATTTTCAAATCCGCTTCCGGCGTGTCATTTTGCGGAATATTCCAACCGCGAGAGCCGGCGATGACAACCGCTTTTTGCTGATTGCTTTCCGATTCCACTCTATACGCATTGTTCTGAATGAAGTTGAAAGAGGGGAATGTCTCGCGCATTTTGCCGAGCGAACCCCAGTAATAGTCGTGATTGCCCTTTACGACGTATTTTTTGCCTTTGAGTTTCGCAATTTTGTCGTAGTCGGGTTTTGCTTGTTCGATTGTCAATCCCCACGACATATCGCCGCCAAGCAAAACGAGGTCGCTGTCGGCAACCTTTCGTTCCCAGTCCTCGCTTATTTTTGCGAAGTGGTTTTGCCAGCCGTCGCCGAAAATGTCCATAGGTTTTTCGACGGCAGAGGATAGATGTAAATCGCTTATTGCAAAAACTTTCATACGGATAATATAACATATAAATTATTATTTATCAATTATTGACGTAAAATCGGGAAATAACGAAAGGAAAAAATGCGATATAAAAGAAAAGAGCGACAAATAGAAAATACGGTAAAACGAAATATCGAGCGGCATAATGAGAATAAAACGACTGAATTTTTTGACGAGTGACAAATCAAAAAAAACATAGAAGATATGAAATGTTTTGAAAATCGAACGACGACATAAAAGGCACGGATTTTTTCGCGCCTTTTATGTTTCAATTCGATTATATCGAATTGTCGTTCGGTTGCTCTTGTTTGTCAAGACGGGAACAAGGGCAAATCGAACACGCCTTGACAAGCGTCTTGGCTGAATTCCGTGCAGGGCGGAATCTTGCAGTAGCCGTAGGACGGCACGAGAAGATTGACGGGTGCTTGCACGCTGAGAATGACAGTAACGCAACAAGTTATCGAGAACGTGTAGTCGCTCACGTAAGTACCTCTCGGCGAAGCCATATTGACGGTTGCCGCGATGACGGGCGAAATTACGCTGCCCGACGGCACGCACATAACCACGTCTTGGGCGATACTCACGGTGCTCGTGCCCGTGCCTGCAACGCCGTTTGCGTCGGTGTAGGCGATTTGAACGGGTATCGAAATCGTTGCGGTTACTCTTGAAAGTCCCGCTCTGTCGGC
>ULTC01005609.1_pt1 | contig 11775 bp, 8 predicted proteins | sample 1957091 | NCBI WGS metagenome assembly ULTC01 (sample SAMEA4835720, study PRJEB28245) | human gut metagenome | biome: gut microbiome; material: fecal sample | place: Denmark | collected 2008 | reverse complement strand
TGGAAGATATAATTCTGGAAAAACAATAAAATCTGCTTTTTTTTCTGAATCATTTAAGAGTTTCGACATTATTTTTTTATTTTCAATACTTTTGCATTTATCTAGTTCAATTTTTTTATTTTCATCTATTATATTGTGTTTTTTCAAATTAACATTTGCTAATGCAATATAAATTTCATTCAATTTCTTTTCTTCTTCATAACTATAATTATAATTTATTTTTTGTAATATATATTTATCATATTTCTCATTTTCAACATTAAAATATAGATTATTATTAATTTTAAATAATTTGTTATAATCCATTTCAATTTGCTTAACTAAATTTTTATCATTTAAATTATTTATTACCATTAAATATCTACAAATCATATACTCATCTAAATGAATAAATCTAGGTGAGTATTTCACCTTATGATTATCAAAAATTCTATTACCTACATTTTTCCCGTCATTAATACATTCTTCTATATCACTTTCTTGTATATCATATAAATCAAATTTACTATCATTAAATTTTTTCATATAATTTACAAGTGGTATTGACACTAAATTATAATTTATAAAATTTGCATTTTTTATTTTATCAATAAATTTAATAGCCATAGAATAATTAGGATTATTTACATTTTGAGGTTTTCTTAATGCAAAAACACATCCTAATGCATAAATAAGCCTATCCATTAATACTTTTTTCAACTTGCTTAATACGTCATTTTTAAAACTTACTCGAATTATACTATCTTGATTACTATCATCTATCGAAATTTGATTTTTTATTACATTTTCTATTCTTTTAACTATTTTTTCCATTGTTTCACTAGATTTTGGCAGAAAATATATAAATTCAAAAATTTTATTCCATTTATCCCAAAATTCAAACAATTTTTCGTTATCAAAAAAAATTAGTATTTGATCTAGTGATTCATTTTTATCACAATTATTTGTAACATCTGTACAAACAGTATTTTTGAAATTATTTTTAGTATTTTTTTGTGCCAAAACATAATTGCTCATATTTGTAAATAATTTATACTTGTTTAACTCTGGACCACTTTTATCACGTAGTTTTATTATTTTTTCATTCAAATTGTAAACATTTTTAAAAAAATTATTTAAATCAGCATTTTCAATGTTTGGTACAAGGTTTCCCTCACTCGGATCAGGAATTTCTTCTTGCAAAGAATCTAAAATTGCTTTTGATCCTGTTGATGATATATAAAATATTTTTATTTTTTCTTTCTGAATATAACAGTCTTTAAAAAATTTAAGTTTAATTTTATCATCTTCAAGTAGAAAAACAGTATCAAATTTAGGCAGCAAAAAGTCAACTGCCGATTCTATATGTTGTTCACCTGATATAACAATTAAAATATCATCAACATATCTTGAGTAATATTCTACACTAGGCAGACCTTTAATAACATCATCAAATTGAAGTAAATAATAGTTTGACAAAACCCCTGAACAAATCATACCTATCGGCAAAATATTTCCTTTAATTTCTGTCTTAATTTTGCTTAATTTTTTTGCATATGTTGTAATTATTTTTTCTATTATGCTTGTCTCATACTGAAAATTATATCCTTTTATATTACATAATGCTTTTAGTTCATCAAATTTTAAATTAATTGTATAATAAAAACTCGTTAAATCAAGTGAAACAATCGTCGAACTTTCATTATTATTATATAGCGAAACTGATTTTTCTATTGCGCCTTTTTTCCAATCTTGATAATTTTTGAAATATGGCTTATATAATTTTAATCCTGTAAAATCAATGCCATCTATTCCTTCTTCCGTAGTAAATAATCCATAATCGAAAGTATTAGCTGCAACAGGCTTTTGACCTAAATCATTAATATTTAAATTTAATCCCTTATCATTTATACACTTTCCAAACAAAATTGTCCAAAATGTATCAACTATGTATAATTCAATTGGCATATCAATAAAAAAATTAACTTTTTCAACAACTATTTCACGTCCATTATTTATCTCATTTAATACTATATTTTGTTTTTTTTCTGTAGACTTTATTTTTTTAATTTGTGGAATCAAATCCACTTTATATATTAAGTCGTTAAAAAATTCATCATTTTCATTTATGATTGCTTTAGCTATTTTTTTAAATGTATATTCAAAATTTTTTTTCATTTCAAAATCAAGAATTTTATATTTTATATGTGTCAAATTATTCTTATAATAAACATAACTTTTTAATTTTTTATAGCATTCCATTAAAATCTTTTCTAATTCTGATACTTCCATTTTTTAATACTCCTATTCATGCATAAAAATAATATTTTATCTTACTTTACATACTTATTGATGCTGATCGCTTCAAATATAATTTACAATAATCGCTCTTTCATATAAGATTCTTGTTTTTATTTTTAAGCTGATAATTCAGTCCAATTTTTAATATGTTTTTTTTCAATTATAGCTTGTCTATCGAATATTGCTCTTACCTCAGGAAATTTATCATATAATCCATTAACAAACAATTTTAGATAATCTGCAATTTCAGCAATAATATAACATTGTTCTATATTTTCAATATCCATCTTCATATATGTAATAGTGTGAATTTCACTTGCAGAAAAAACATTATTAATTATAAGTAAATGCTTATTATTAATAAGTGACTCACTATCTCTTTTATAATATAAAAACGCATTTGAAAGTTTTTTTAAGATTTTTTTATTTTCATATCCATTTAGATTAATATCATCAGTTGTTATCTTACTCATTTCTTCAACTGATTGTTCAAATGCTTCTTTAAAAACTTCTCTATCCAAAGCATTCGAATAGTATTCTTCAATAATTATTTTGGCTACATAAGCCACACTATATGGCAATCCAAATAAAAAGACTTCTCTCAAATTTTGATTTTTTTCGTTTTCGCTTATTAAATTAATTCTATCCGTAAAATAAGCCGTTAATGCTGTGGGTACAAACCCACAACCAAGGCAAAGTAAAATTTCTTTTAAACTGACTACATAAATAAAAGCAAATGCAAGGACTATTAAACTAATTCCAAAAAACAAAAATATAACGTACAATATAAAATTTTTCTTTTTAACACCCAAAATCATATGTTTTATCATCCCTTTTTTAAACATTCACTATATATACAACTATTCCATTTCAATTTAATAATACTTTAATTATACTAACCGGTATTGATTTATAATCAATCATTTTTATGATGAGTTATATTTTATAAATTTTAATAACTAATCTAAATTAATATCTTCTTCTAAATGATTATATATATCAATTTGGTTTTCAACATCGATTTTATTTACAATCCATCCCTTTAACCTACAATTATCAATAAATGATTGTATTCTATTTATTCCATTCATTTCTTTCAAAGTAACAACAATACCAAATTGCATTTTTTTATTTGTCCCTTTTGTTCTTTCTTTTGTTTTAATCATTAATCCCCACATACCTGTACCATATACTTTACGAGGTCTAGCTGATTCTTTAACACATTCTGAAATATGTTTAATGTTATCCCATTTCCTAAATATCTCTCTAGCTTCCTGCTCGTATACAAATGAACCATTATCATCTTGAACATTATTATCAATTGACTTTATTTTTATCTTTCCTTGATTTTGTCCAACTACTCTTCCAAAATGTATATCAACCTCAGTATTTGTATAATCAACACCTTGGTTTCTTGAACAAAGAGGGAAATAACATAATGTTGCCTTTGCAAAATATGGATGAGAATTTGAATCCTGAGGAACAGGAATATTATAACTATAAGTCATATATTCCTTTGCAATGCCTTGAATAAAAAATTTTATTTCATCATCTGGTGATTTAATAATATCATTAACTTTAATTGGCACAACACCATAGCCTATAGAATAATTCCTGATATTTTTCCAGCCTGCGGCAGAATCTATTAATAGTGCTTTGGCAATATGTCTAGATAATCCAAGTTTACAAATCATATATGCAAGCTTTCTAGATATCCAAGGTGCCGCAAAAGATGTTCCACAAACATATTTTTTTCCCAACGGACTACATACTACCAATGGCTCTCTATCATCACCACCATAATATGAAATATCAGGTTTTTGAAAGAAAGATAATACCGGACCATTTCTAGTATAAGATGCACTTTCGCCATTAAATTTAACCGAATTGACAACAACTGAATTCAATGAATCTGCAGGCGCACCAATAATATCAGAATCTTGTTCTCTATTTTTATTTGTTCCAGCAATAACAAATATACAATCATTTTCATACTGTATTTTATCTAACACTGCGGCTTCAGGAGATATAAAATTATCACTAATAGGTAAAACTGAGCCAAGTGATAAATTCCATACTTTTATAGAAGGATTTTCAATTACAATTTGTTGAATTAATTTCAAAACAGTAAATGAACTAAATTTTCCACTTGTTGCAACCCCAAAATGTTTTACTCTAAATCTACCACATCCATCATCAAGATTCCGATTAAACTGTGGACCATCAACAATAATTGAAGACACTTCTGTTCCATGGTCATAATCTTTTGATACCAAATCAATATTAGGATCAAGCATATTTTTAAATTCTACCCAACTTGAAAAATAAACATTCTCATCAAACATAGTATCAATAACCCCAATTATAGGCTCATCCTTTGGAGCTGGTATTGATATAACGCCTACCTGATCATAATTAATAACATCATTAATGTCGAGTTGTGATAAATCATTCGTTTTCATAGATATTAAATATGGCGCTTTATTATATAAAATTTCAAATTCATTCTTGTTTAACATTATCGTATTTTCATCTAACATTTTTGAATCTAATGCATAAATACCGAAAGAAGACAATAATTCATTTATATTTTTTCCTGTTTTATATAACGTTACAATTTGTGCGTCATTAGACTTAATATCTAACACATCTATATTAAAAAAATCGATATAATAGCAATCAATTATTATTCTTATAAATTTTGTTCTAGATAAGCCAACATTTATTTTCATTTTATTTTTTTGAATTTGTTCAATATCATAATTTGATATTATACCACTATACTCAGCATCAATATACTTTGCACTTTTTTCTACATCACATATCGTTTCCCACAAATCTTGTAAACTTACAAAATGAGTGAAAATATGTTTATTCTTTTCTTTATTAAACCTAGCCCCAACAATTGTTTGGGTACCATTTAATAATGCAGATATTCTATTCGATTTACCAACTATTTTATTATAATGAGCGCTAACTAATGCACCAGCTATCGTAGTATCTCTCACCCATCTATTATATATAGCAATCAACTGGTCTTTCAACTCATATAAATGCGAAGATGCAACTACTTTATTCTTAGGAATATTTGGCATTCCTCCAATTGCACTATTTGGTGCTGATTCTAATTGCCCCTTTAAATGTAATATTGAATTCACTACTAATCACCTCTCAAATTCCTTCCTACACTGCTTTTGGGCACACAAGTTAATATTTCAATTTCTCTTAAAGTAAAGCCTAAATTTTGTAGTTCTTTCATATTTGGAATATCTCCACATAATCTTATATATAGTCGTCGCATATAATCAAATGAATCAGATTTATCTGAAAAAGCTAAAGATGTTCTTATAGCGTTTTTTAAATCACCTGGCATCAAAACAGGTTGCATACGTTCTAGTATTTTGCCTGCTAAACGCATATTTTTTTCTTTAATGTTAAATCTATTTAAATATTGTTCCAAAATTTGTTTGCCAATATCGACTAGCACATTTAAATCATATTTATCAAAATTAACAATATAATCAAATCTCCTACTCAAAGCCTTATCAAAATATTTCATTAAATTTGTAGTTGCAATAATGATAGCATTTTGATTCATAGAATCTAAAGACTTTAGCAATTGTGAAGTAGTTCTCCCCATTTCTCTTACATCATTTGCATTTGTACGATCCATTGCTAAAGCATCAATTTCATCAAACAAAATTATAATATTCTTTAAAATAGGGCAAGAATTTATTTCTGCAAATAATTCAGAGATATTTTTTTGAGTTTGTCCCAGTTTACTATCAATAACTTTTGAAAAATCAACACTATATAAATCTCTTTGAATGATTCTCGCAATATGTTTAGAACATTCTGTTTTACCAGTACCAGGGGCACCTTCAAATAAAAATTTATTAACACCTATGTTGCTATTTATTGCATTAATAATTCCCACTATATCTTTTTCAATTGATGGTGGTAAAGGCAAGCAATCATTATTAAAATCTATTTTTTCAAGATATTTGAAACTATATTCTTTATTTTGAGTTGTAAAAATATTGGAAGTTGACATCAATGCCATAATATATTCTGCAAGTTGAGAATCTCCATTTTTATCAAAATCTGTCGCAATTTCATAGGCTTCATTTTTAAATGCCGCATCATTATTCTCAGAATAATACTTTATTAAATTTAAAATATTCTTTTTTTTCATTTTTATCAATCGAGTAAATCACTCTCGATTCTAAGCCTCTCTTTCTTTTTTCAAATATAATACCATCCTTACCATTTTTATGTTAACATTTTTGGGACAAAAAAGCAAGCTTTGGGACGTTTTTTTGTTAATTAAAAACAAATCAATTTTGCGTACACATATTTATTAACCTAATAAAAAAATTTATTTTAGTTTTTAATCATTTTTAAATAACTTTTGAATATAAATCCAAAGCTATATACTATATCATAATAAAAGGACCAGTGCCATAATTAACATTGCTTCAATTTAAAAATATTAATGTTTTAGAAAAAAATATTGATTGCTCATTTTTCAAAAAATAGTGTTAAAATTACATTGTGATGCCATTTTATGGCAACTAAGCAAAGAAAGAAGGTATATACTATGCTTTTAAACTTTAGAATTAAAAATTTTAAATCATTTAAAGATGAGGCTATTTTTTCCCTAAATCCTGAATGAATTCAAGATATGCCATATAGCATTTTAAAAGAAACAGCAAATAACAAAGAATATAAAGGATTATCTAGCGCTGTAATCTATGGACCCAATGCTGCGGGTAAAACATCTATTATAAATGCTATGTCATGTTTTAAGCAAATAATACTTAGAGGAAATATAAATAATGTAGAAGACAATAGATTTGATGATTATGTAAGTCAATCAATGGAATTAATTCCATTCTTCTTTGATGATGAATTTCATCCCGTTGAGTTTGAAATTGAATTTATAGACAATAACACTAAATACGATTATGAGCTTATCATTGATTTGGGTAAATTCGGCATTGAAAAATATGATAGAAAGATAATTTCAGAAAAATTAATGGTTAACGACTATGAAATTTTTAAAAGAACTACGACCGATATCGAAGTAAACAACTTATCTAAAATTCAAAATTTGCTATTAGAAAATTTTAATTTCTCTTTAGCTCAAAAAAATATTGAGATTGCAAAAGTAAATTTATCAAAAACTATTTTATTTTTAACAACTGATTTCAATTCATTTATTAGTAAAAAAATATGTACTGATATCTTAAGCTGGTTAAAAGAAAAATTCATTGTTATTAATAGATCCAATTATCATAATTTACGACCTAATATTCAAAATGATACTAGCACCTTATTTATTGATGAAACACTAAATAACATTACTAAAGAGGCCGAAGTGGGAACTGATTTTGGATATATTAGAGACAATGGTAAAACAAATCTAGTATCTATAATCAAACGTGATGGCAACAAAGCTACTGGTATTGATGCTGAAAGAATTGAATCAGTTGGAACACTAAGATTAATTGGTATAATGCCATATATTCTAAATGTATTAACAGTAGGAGGAACCCTTGTAATGGATGAACTTGATTCTTCTTTACATCCAATGATTGTTATGAACATTATAAGTGCATTCCATAACAATGAAATTAATCTTAAAAAAGCCCAACTTATTTTTAATACTCATAATCCGATTTTCCTAAATTCTCAAATATTTCGTAGAGACGAAATTAAGTTTGTTGAAAAAGAAAAAGAAACTAAAAGTAGTATTCTATACTCATTATCAGATTTCAAAACAAATGGTAATACACCAGTAAGAAATACTACCGATTATATGAGAAATTATTTCATAAATCGTTATGGTGCGATTGAAAACATTGACTTTAGTAATATATTTAAAGAGATAGTTGAAGGAAGTATTAACAATGAAGAAAAAAAGCAATTCAATTAAAGAATGTTTACAATATAATATTTCAGTTGAGGGTGTAAATTGTGAATTGTTATACTTTGAGCATTTAAAAAAACTAATCAACGAATGTGAAAAAGCAAAATACAAAGTTAATTTCTTCATACGAGCCAAAACACCTTCATCATTCGCTAAGAGTAGAATCAGTATCTATACACAAAAAGGCAAAAAAATGAAGGTTACGTAATTTTTTTTCACGTTCAAGATATAGAAGACTACTATGACAAGGTTAAATTAAATAAATTTAAACTAATTATTGATGACATTGAAAAAGCAAAAAAAGAATGTAATATTAGCTCCTACGACTTAGCATACTCAAATTATACTAAAATCGATGAATATAAAGCAGTTGCAGAATTTACTAAAATCCTATCTAGCATAACCTTAGATGATGTTATAACTGCAGTTAAGCGTGGTCATGTTATTCACAACAATCATATTAATAATAAAGACCATATTGAAACTTACAAAAAATTTAATTTCTACCGTGATAATCCAGATATGACTATTCACATTATTGTAGAAAAAATACTTGAAGAGTGTAAAATCATTTAAAGTTGGCACTATATACTAAAAAGAACAGAGTTGTTTATCTGTTCTTTTAATTTTAAAGCATTAAATAAATAAATAAATAACAATCATTCAACAATTGCCACTCATTTTAAGGTGATTTTTTCACGTATTTTTTGCCAGGAATTGGAATTAATATTAAATTTATACATATAAGTTTTATTGTTAAACCATAAATTAAATTTTTTTGTAAAATCTAATTCTATTACACTATCAAAACTCAAAGTGCATTCTTTTATTGTTTGTGGCTCAACTATGTATGAAAATGAAGTATCATTATTAGTAATGTGCTCGATGCAAAAAAATTTGAAATTATCAACTTGATTTTCACATTGAAAAAGCTTTAATGATTCATCATAATAAACATTAATATTTTGAATATATTTCAAAAGCTTACTTTTATTAGTAAATCTTAGTTTAATTTTTAAATTATATTCATTTTTCTCCAACACTCTAACTTCAATTTGAAGCTTTTTTCTAGCATTATTAATATATGGAATAAACCACACTATTAAAGTGGTTAATAAAGAAACCATCATTCCAGCAAACAAAAGACATATTTCTTTCCAAATTTCATTCATATAAATATACACCATCCTATTTTTATTTTGAATACTATAAACGAAAAAAATTCAATTTTATTTTTCACCTTTTTTATTCTTTTTCATATAAAACAAATCCATTATGCTTATATGTTTTAGGTCCCATACGCTCACGAAACTACATAATATAATCAATTAATTCCTTAGAATAGAAATCCAAAACTAAATTATTTGTTTCTACTTCATCAATATAAAGATTTTATCTATAAAGCTATTCCATTTTGACTCAAAAATACCTTAATTATACTAACAGGTATAGCAATAGAATAATTAGTTTGGTAATCAGATGATGTTTGACTATAATATGTAAGTCCTACAAGCTGACCCTTCATATTAACTATCATTGCACCATATATATTAGACTTTACATCAATTTCATTAACAATTAAAGGAAATGAAAAATCATCATCCTTACGACTTGTATTACTTATTGTTGAAAAATTCATATGATTATAGCCATAATCACTTGGTGAATAAATATTACAAACTGGATCATTTAAAGCTACATCATTGCTTGCAAGGGAAACAGCGTATAAATCGTTATACTTTTTACTAAATTTTAAGATTGCTAAGCCATATGATTCATTACTACAATATAAAATTGCTGAATATTCATTTTTAAAAGCGTCCCACACCGTATATTTTACCTTATCATACTTTGTATCATTTTTTACTATGTATGAAGAGGTTAAAACATACTCACTATCTTTCTCTTCCTTTATAATTACACCACTACCAGTTCTAGTTGCTGATGATGTTTCAATGCCTAAAAATGTCTTATAAAATTTAGACTTTATTCTAACACATGCACGTGTATTATAAATATCACAATAATTAAACCAATCAAACATATCCTCTAGCGTTATTTTACCAGCAAGTACACTAGATAATTGATTATACTCTTCATTTAATTTATTAATTTTTAAATTAATGTCATCAATTTTCTTTTTTAAATTATCAATATCTTTTTCTAATTCTTCAATTTGATTAAGATAATCAATTTTTGTTAAAGTTGATGCATTAATTGTTTTAAGACCTACAAAAGTAAATACAACCATTATTATAAAAATACATATTTTCTTTTTCATTTTCATCACCTCAAATATCTCTCATTTTGACTAATAAATTCCTTAATCTTAAGTACCGGTGATGCTAAGCCTCTATGATTTTCATACGTATCAGTTGTACCTCCCCAGCTATTAATTCCAACCACCTCATAAGCCAAATTAACAAGCATTCCACCACTATTTCCTGAAAGCATATATGCATCATGATTAATAACATCATATTTAACATTTGATGAAGCAACTGGCTTAGATAAATTAACTTTTGAATACCCAAGTACATTACCTATTCCAACAGAATTAATTTGACCATGAGGATTTCCTATTGCAAAGACAAGATCATTTCTAACAGGATTATCTGATGCAAATTTCATAACTGGCAAATCATTTGCTTTACGCTCAATTCTTAAAATGGCCATATCATATGATGCATCATTAGCTAATAGGGTTGCACTATATTCATTATAGTAATAATCATTTACGTATATTTCTTCTAAAGTACTACCTTCTTTGGGATAAATAACATGATTATTCGTTAAAATATAATAATAGTTACCTATTTGTCTAAAAATAAAGCCACTACCAATTCCACCTCCAATATAATCCTTAAAATCGAAAAACCAAAAATTAGATTCTGAAAAACTAGAGTGTGATACAAGTACTGCCGATTCAAGAACCGAGTTTTCTAAATGAGAAAAAATCGAATATGAATTTTCAATCTCCTCATCTATCCTTTTAATATCAGCTTTTAGCTTTGTAATTTCTGTTTGTAAAGAAGAATATGAACTAGTTAAATTAAGAAGCCTATCTTGTAAAACACTTTTTTCATTTACTAAACTCTCATACTTCTTCTTTAATTCCTTTAAAGAGGAATCTTCATTAACACTAATAGGAACATCATTACTACCATTAAAATTACATGATGTTAAGCTTACTCCAATAAGTAAAATTAAAAATAACGCAAAAAAACTCAATCTCTTCATCCCTAATACCTCGCCATCGTTTTATTTTGCAACCATTTGCTTATAATTGCTACTACTTGCTATAAGTATATCACAATATTTTTACATTTGGTTTATATTTTTTTATTTTTTTGACAAAAAATTTATGTTTTTTAATATTATGTTCAATTAAGCATTTGACAATAATCATATTTTTTGACCAATATAGGTGCTAAAATTAAAATAACTATTAAAAATAGTGAAAAAACAATATTGAGATGCCATTTTATGGCAACTAAACCAAGAAAGTAGGTATATACTATACTTTTAAACTTTAGAATTAAAAATTTTAAATCATTTAAAGA
>ULTC01038537.1_pt1 | contig 11895 bp, 7 predicted proteins | sample 1957091 | NCBI WGS metagenome assembly ULTC01 (sample SAMEA4835720, study PRJEB28245) | human gut metagenome | biome: gut microbiome; material: fecal sample | place: Denmark | collected 2008 | reverse complement strand
CAGCCGCTGATCGACAAAACAGAGATATTAAAACGGCAGGAACTGATTACAAATTTAAATGATCAGGAAATCACCCGGGAAGAATTGCGGGAATATTTAGGACCAATATATGATCTGGAACGTCTGATTACCAGAATTACATACCAGACCGCCAATCCGCGGGATATGATTGCTTTTTGCAATTCTTTAGAAATGCTGCCTCCGATTAAAACACTGCTTGAGGATTTAAAGGGAGAGCTTGCCACCGGAATCCGGGAACATTTTGACTGTCTGGAAGATCTGTGTGCACTTTTGAAGTCTTCCATCAACGATGATCCTCCGATTTCCGTACGTGACGGCAACATCATAAAAACCGGATACAATGAGGAAGTGGACCGGCTGCGGAACGCATCAACGGATGGAAAGAAATGGCTGGCAGACTTAGAGGGCAAAGAACGCGAAAAGACTGGAATTAAGAACCTGCGTATCAAATACAACAAAGTGTTTGGATATTATCTGGAAGTGACCAATTCCTTTAAGGATCAGGTGCCGGATTACTATGTGAGAAAGCAGACACTGACCAATGCCGAGCGCTATATTACGCCGGAATTAAAAGAACTCGAAGATACGATTCTCGGTTCCCAGGATCGTCTGGTCGAATTAGAATACGATCTGTTCCGTCAGATCCGGGATACCATCGCGGATAATGTTGCACGTATTCAGGCAACCGCACGGGCAGTGGCGCAGATTGATGTGTTTGTTTCCCTGGCACTTGTGGCAGGACAGAATAATTACTGCAAACCAAAGATCAACGAATCCGGCGTGATTGATATCAAAGGCGGCCGTCATCCGGTTGTCGAAAAAATGATTGTCAATGATATGTTTATAGACAATGACACGTATCTGGACAATCACAATAACCGGATTTCCATCATTACCGGTCCGAATATGGCAGGAAAATCTACCTATATGCGCCAGAGCGCACTGATCGTTCTGATGGCACAGATTGGAAGCTTTGTTCCGGCAGAATCTGCCAACATTGGAATTGTGGACCGGATTTTCACGCGTGTCGGGGCTTCAGATGATCTGGCAAGTGGGCAGAGTACCTTTATGGTAGAAATGAATGAAGTGGCAAATATTCTTCGCAATGCCACAGCGAATTCCCTTCTGATTCTGGATGAAATCGGACGCGGAACCAGTACCTTCGACGGACTCAGCATTGCCTGGGCGGTTGTCGAATATATCAGCAATCCCAAATTACTGGGAGCAAAAACACTGTTTGCCACACATTATCATGAACTGACGGAACTGGAAGGAAAATTAAACAGTGTCAATAATTATTGTATTGCGGTCAAGGAAAAAGGAGACGACATCGTCTTTTTGCGCAAGATTGTAAAGGGCGGCGCAGACAAAAGTTATGGAATACAAGTTGCTAAACTGGCAGGGATTCCGGAACTTGTGATTAACCGCGCAAAAGACATTGTCAACCAGCTTTCTGCAAACGATATTACGGAAACCGTGAAAAATATATCCGTGGAAGGACAAGCCTCCGGCAAAAAGAAAAAACCGCATCTCGATGAGGTGGATCTGACACAAATGTCATTGTTTGACACCGTAAAAGATGACGATATCATTCAGGAACTGCGGGACGTGGATATCAGCCACATGACCCCGATGGATGCACTCAATAAACTGTATGAACTTCAGAACAAAGTAAAAAACCGCTGGTAGGATATAAAAAAGGAAAAACGAATGAGCAAAATTGCGTTATTAAGTCAGGAGACAATTGATAAGATTGCAGCAGGAGAGGTCGTGGAACGCCCGAGTTCTGTGGTAAAGGAGCTTGTGGAAAACGCCATTGATGCAGGGGCATCCGCCATTACCGTGGAGATCAAAGAAGGGGGCATTTCCCTGATCCGCATCACGGACAATGGATGCGGAATTCCAAAAGAAGAAGTTCCACTGGCCTTTTTGCGGCATTCAACCAGCAAAATCCGCAGTGCAGAAGATCTGATGTGTGTACATTCTTTAGGATTCCGTGGGGAAGCACTCTCCAGCATTGCTGCTGTTTCCAGAGTGGAAATGATCACCAAACCAGCCGATGCCCTGACCGGAACCCGGTACGTGATCGAAGGCTCAAAAGAAATTGCAGACGAAGAAATCGGTGCTCCCGATGGCACAACATTTCTGGTCCGGGATCTGTTTTACAATACCCCTGCCAGACGCAAATTTTTAAAGACGGCACAGACAGAGGGCACCTACATCAGTGACATGCTGGAAAAACTTGCCCTGTCCCATCCGGATATTTCTTTTAAATATATCAACAACAACCAGACAAGACTGCACACTTCCGGAAACGGGAAAAAACGGGACCTCATTTACCATATTTACGGACGTGAGATTGCGGCGGCACTGTTAGAGGTAAACTACAAGGGAGAATATTTCTCCCTTTCCGGCTATATTGGAAAACCTGTGATTAACCGCGGAAACCGGAATTACGAAAACTATTTTATCAATGGACGCTACATCAAAAGTTCTCTGCTTTCCAGATCAATAGAAGAGGCTTATCATAATTTCCTGATGCAGCACCAGTATCCGTTTACAGTTTTGTATTTCACATTTCCGGGGGATACTCTTGATGTGAATGTACATCCGACAAAAATGGAACTGCGGTTTGGACACAATCAGGAAATTTACAAAGAATTGTGTGATGTTCTCTTCGGACTGCTTTCCCATAAGGAACTGATTCCGGAAGTTCCGGTAGATGAAGCAGAACATAAAAAAAAGAATCTTCCCCCGGCATACAAAGAACCGATTCCGGAACCATTTGAAAAGCGCAGAATCAATGAAATCCGACAGCAGCATCACCAGCCTCCGATTCCGGAAAAACCGGTTTCTCCTGTGGCTTCGCCTGTGCCATCAAAAAAAACACCGGCATTTGAGCCGTATGTGCCACAGCATCCGGATAAAACCATGGTACGGGAATCCTTTGACCCGTTCCCAAAGCGGGAGGAAACAGCCTCTCCTGCAGATATTCCAAAAAAACAACCGGTTGGCGAACAGATGACACTTGCCGCTGCTTCACCGGAATTTTTAACGGATGATGCCCGCAAAAAGCACCGCATCATCGGACAGTTGTTTCAAACCTACTGGCTGATCGAATACGAGGATAAATTGTATATTATGGATCAGCATGCGGCACATGAAAAGGTACTTTTTGAACGGATGATGGCAAAATTAAAAGAAAAAGAATTTACATCCCAGGCAGTCAGCCCGCCCATTGTGCTGAGTCTGGATGCCCATGAGCAGGAAATGTTAGAGACGTATCTGCCGGAAATCAAAAAATTCGGGTATGAGATCGAAAATTTCGGAGGCAGAGAATATATGATCTCTGCCGTACCGGATAATCTGTACCATATTGACATGAAAGATCTGTTTATCGAAATGCTTGATGATTTTTCAAATCTGACCGGACGGCAGACGCCGGAACTGATTCTGGAAAAAGTAGCCACCATGTCCTGCAAGGCAGCGGTAAAGGGAAATCATAGACTGAGCCTGCCGGAAGTGGATGCACTCATGACGGAATTACTGACGCTGGAAAATCCGTTTTGCTGTCCGCATGGAAGGCCGACCATCATTTCCATGTCAAAATACGAAATAGAGAAAAAATTTAAGAGGATTGTTTCATGAAACCACTTGTCATTCTTGCAGGTCCCACAGCCGTCGGGAAAACCGCTTTATCAATAAAACTTGCGAAAAAAATAAACGGCGCCGTTATTTCCGCGGATTCGATGCAGGTATATAAACACATGGATATCGGTTCTGCAAAAGTCATGCCGGAAGAGATGGAGGGAATCCCCCATTATCTGATCGATGTGTTAGAGCCGTCCGAAGAGTTTAATATTGTCCGTTTTCAGCAGATGGCAAAAGAGGCCCTGCAGCAGATCTATGCCGCCGGACAGATCCCGATTATCGCCGGCGGAACCGGATTTTACATCCAGTCCCTGTTGTACGACATAGACTTTTCCAAAGAGGAATCCGATACGGCATACCGTACAGAACTTACGGCATTTGCAAAAGAATACGGGGCGCATGCCCTGCATGAAAAATTAAAAGAAATTGATCCGGTTTCTTATGAAACCATTCATGAAAATAATATCAAACGGGTCATCCGTGCACTGGAATTTTACCATCAGAACCATACGCCGATTTCCGCACACAACGAAAAAGAACATCAGAAAACATCTCCGTATCGTTTTGCATATTTTGTACTGACGGACGAACGGGAAAAATTATACCGGCGCATTGATCAGCGCGTGGACTTAATGATGGAGCAGGGACTTCTTACAGAAGTAAAAACGCTGTATGATATGGGATGCCGCAAAGATATGGTTTCCATGCAGGGACTGGGATACAAAGAAATTTTAGATTATCTGGACGGCAGCTGCTCCCTTGAGGAAGCGGTGTATGTGATCAAACGGGAAACCAGACATTTTGCGAAACGGCAGCTTACCTGGTTTCGCCGGGAAAAGGATGTCATCTGGCTGGACAAATCAGAATTTAATGACCGCGAAGATCAGATGTTACAGAAAATGACGGATGTTTTACACGAGAAAGGAATCATACAATGAATCAGTTACTGGAAGAAAAATATAAAGAACTTGGAATTTCCGAGAAAGTTTATGCATTTGGCGAAAAAATCGAACAGGAATTAAAAGAGCGTTTTGAAAAGATTGATGCAAATGCGGAATACAATCAGATGAAAGTCATTGCAGCCATGCAGAAAAACCGTGTGAGTGCAGAATGTTTTAATATTTCGAGCGGATACGGATATAATGATATGGGAAGAGATACTTTAGAGCGGGTATATGCAGACTGTTTTGGCGGGGAAGATGCGCTGGTCCGTCCACAGATCACCTGTGGAACCCATGCACTTGCGCTCGCTCTGATGTCCAATCTGCGTCCGGGCGATGAGCTTCTTTCTCCGGTCGGAAAACCGTACGACACTCTGGAAGAAGTAATTGGCATCCGCCCATCCAAAGGTTCCCTTGCCGAATACGGAATCACTTATTCCCAGGTGGATCTGCTGCCGGACGGTTCATTTGATTACGATGGAATCCGGAATGCAATCCATGAAAACACGCGTCTGGTAACCATCCAGCGCTCTAAGGGATACCAGACACGTCCAACACTGTCGGTCGAACGGATCGGGGAACTGATCACATTTATCAAAAATATCAAGCCGGATGTCATCTGTATGGTTGACAATTGTTACGGAGAGTTTGTGGAAGACCGGGAGCCACTTGCAGTGGGAGCGGATATGATGGTCGGTTCTCTGATTAAAAACCCGGGAGGCGGCCTTGCTCCGATTGGCGGATACATTGTAGGGAAAAAGGAATGTGTGGAAAATGCGGCATATCGCCTGACTTCCCCTGGACTCGGAAAAGAAGTAGGAGCTTCGCTTGGTGTGATCCAGTCCTTTTATCAGGGCCTCTTTCTTGCACCGACCGTTGTAAGCGGTGCCTTAAAGGGAGCCATTTTTGCGGCAGATATTTATGAAAAACTGGGGTATAAAGTGGTTCCGGACAGTACAGAAAGCCGCCATGACATTATTCAGGCTGTGGAATTTCAAAACCGGGATGCCATGATTGCTTTCTGTGAAGGAATTCAGGCTGCTGCACCGGTAGACAGCTATGTCACTCCGGAGCCATGGGCAATGCCTGGTTATGACTGTGACGTTATTATGGCAGCAGGTGCATTCGTACAGGGTTCTTCCATCGAACTTTCCGCAGATGGCCCGGTGAAACCGCCATATGCCGTTTATTTTCAGGGGGGGCTGACATGGTACCATGCGAAGCTTGGAATTCTTATGTCTTTACAGAAACTTTATGAACGTAACCTTGTTAATATAGATGAACTGTGCTAAAATAATATGAGTTTTCATGTGGCTTCGGAAAAGTAGAAAGGAACCTGTTTTGAGTCACATTTCAATGAAAAACCTGCCGGAATCGGAACGTCCTTACGAACGTTTTCAGATTCTTGGAGCAGAGGCGCTGTCGGATGCAGAGCTTCTTGCAATTATATTAAAGACAGGAACAAAGGATTATACGGCTTTGGAGCTTGCACGTGATCTTTTGTCGGAGTGTCAGGGAAATCTTTTGAATCTGTACGAAATCGGATATGAACAGCTTTTAGAACGCAGGGGCATTGGCCCGGTCAAGGCAACACAGCTGAAAGCAATTGCGGAGCTTTCCAAGCGCATTGCCAGAACCGGACGCGGATATCATTTATCCATGAACTGTCCGTCTTCCATCGCCGATTATTATATGGAAGAACTCCGGCACCGCAGGGAAGAGGCCTTTATGGCAGCTTTCTTTGATTCCAAATGCAAATTTTTAGGAGACAGTGTAATCGCAACCGGGAGCATCAGTTATGCATATGTTTCTCCCATGGAACTGTTTCGCAAAGCACTGCTTCGAAATGCTGTTATGATCGTTATCCTGCACAATCATCCGAGTGGAGACCCAACTCCAAGCACAGAAGACAAAAAGCTTACCGAACAGATTCGGGCAGGCGCCTCGGTGTTGGGATTAACCCTTGCTGATCATATCGTAATCGGAGATCAGCAGTATTTCAGTTTTCGCGAAAATAAATTGTTATAACACAAGAAAAGGGAGAAGACAATGAGTAACAATATTTATGGTATTGACTTCGGTACATGTAATTTTAAAGTATTCAGTAAATCCAGTGGAAAAGTGGTATCTGAAAAAAACACCATTGCCATTATCAACAAAACGCAGATTTATGCGTATGGTGATGATGCCTATGCAATGTATGAAAAAGCACCGGAAAGCATCAACGTTACGTTTCCGGTTTCTACGGGAGTGATCGCAGATTACAATTTTCTGCAGACCATGATTTTTGATTATATTGAGAAAAAATTAAAAGGAAGAGTAAAGAATGCAGAATTTCTTGTCGCAGTACCGACAGACATTACCGATGTAGAAAAACGTGCATTCTTTGAACTTTTTTATAAAAGCAAATTTCGTCCGAAAAACGTTATGCTCTGTGAAAAACCACTTGCAGATGCCGTTGGACTTGGGATTGATGTAAATCAGCCTACCGGAGTCATGGTCGTGGATATGGGAGCAGATACGATCGAAATTTCTGTGATTTCTCTCGGAGGACTTGTACTCAGTGATCTGATGCATTTCGGGTCCAATCGTCTCGATGAGTCTATCATCAGCTATATCCGCAGGGAATTTAACCTTGTGATCGGAAAGAAAACCGCCAAAGCATTAAAAGAAGAGCTTGGAAGCGGACTTCCGGGAAGACAGGAAACGATGACCGTTGTTGGTCTGGATGTCGTAAGCGGTCTTCCGGTGGAACGTGAAATTACCGCAGAGGTTGTCTATGAAGCAATCAAAGCAAATCTTGAATCGATCTGTTCGTCTATCAAACTGATTCTGGAGAAAACACCACCGGAACTTGCCAGGGATATTATCTATGCAGGTATTTATATCACAGGCGGCGGATCAAAAATCAAAGATCTTGACCAGTTGTTTACACAGATTACAAATATTAAAGTAAATACCTGTGAGAATCCGGAAGAGAGCGCAGTCCGCGGTCTTTCAAAGATTGCTACGGACTCCAAATATAAACGGATTCCATTCAGCATGAAAAATACTACGTTAAAGTAAGAAACAAGGATTCGAGGATTTTATGAAAAAATTTCGCAGTTTTCGCAATAAGAAAAAGCATCTTTCAAGTAAATATATTTTGCTGATCCTTACCGGCGTGTGTATTGTTGCTCTGTTTACGAGTCTGGTATTTAATCTTTCCGGAGGTCCTTTAAATTCAGTTGCCGGATATGTATTTGTTCCGATGCAGAAGGGAATCAACAATGCCGGTTCCTGGATTTCAGGAAAAGCAAATGACTTTCAAACACTTGGAGAAGTTTTAAAAGAAAACAAAAAGCTTCAAAATCAGGTAGACGATCTGACCAATCAGTTAAACGTCACAAAGCTCGAACAATACGAACTGGACAATTACCGGGAACTTCTGGATCTGGATGATAAATATTCCGGATATCAGAAGGTCGCAGCAAATGTGATCGCCATGGACGGAACCAACTGGTTTTCAAGTTTTACGATTGACAAAGGTTCCAAAGAAGGCATCAAAAAAGGCATGAACGTCATTGCCGGAAGCGGTCTGGTCGGAATCGTCACAGACGTCGGTCCGAATTTTGCCAAGGTGCGAAGCATCATCGATGATTCCAGTAATGTAAGTTCCATGGTTCTGACCACAAAAGATAATTTCAATGTCGGTGGCAGCTTAAAGTCCATGAATCAGGATAAAGTGTTACCATTTACAGAACTCCGGGATGAAGATGATAAGGTAAAGGTCGGCGATCCGGTCGTGACTTCTTATGTGTCGGATCAGTATCAGGAAGGAATTCTGATTGGATACATTGCCTCCATTGAAAAAAATGCAAATAACCTGACAAAATCGGGAACCATTACGCCGGTCGTTGATTTCCAGCATCTGCGGGAGGTGCTTGTCATTACGACACTCAAAGACACCGGAGAAAAGGAACTGTCTTCCCAGAAGGCATCCGATACTCAGACAGAAACACAGGACAATACCGAAACACAAAAATCACAGGAGTAGGAAATGCGTAGAAAAATTGTGCTTTTTATTATTATAGCAATCTGTTTTCTCTTACAGACAACCGTTTTTCGAGCTTTGACATTTGCCAATATCGGTCCGAATCTGCTGATTATTGTGGTGTCTTCTTTTGGACTCATGCGTGGGAAAAAAGAAGGGCTGTGGGTTGGATTCTTTTGTGGATTGCTTATCGACATATTTTTTGGGTTTTATCTCGGAGGATATGCTTTACTTTATATGTACATCGGTTACATCAACGGATTGTTCAAAAAAAGATTTTACCCGGATGATATTAAGCTTCCGATGATTCTGATCGGCTCGAGTGATATCGTAAATAACCTGATGATCTATATCGTTATGTTTTTTATGCGCAGCCGGTTTTCTTTCTGGTATTATTTTACATCCATCATACTACCGGAATTTGTTTATACCATGGTGATAACCATCTTTTTGTATTTTATTCTTCTCAAGATTAATCAGAAACTTGAGGAACACGAGAAAAGGAGAGCTATAAAATTTGAGTTATGATATCAAAGATTTTCTGAAGAAATTTTTCAGTTCGCGCCTTTTTGTGCTTGCTGCGGTATTTATCGTATTTTTCGGAATTATCCTTGCAAGAATCTTTACTCTTCAGGTCGTCAACGGAAAGTCTTATCAGGAAAACTTTTCTTTAAAGATTCAGATGAAGCAGCCGATCAATGCGGCACGTGGAAATATATATGACAAAAACGGAAAGCTTCTGGCTTACAATGAACTTGCATATTCCATTTCCATCAATGACAGTACAACCTATTCAAGCACAAAAGAAAAAAACAAGGCTGTCAATGCAGAACTTGCAGAGATTCTTACGGTTTTAAAGAATAACGGTGAAACGCTGAATAATGATTTCAAAATTGACCGGAAAAAAGACGGTACATACAGCTTTAATGTATCCGGTTCCTCGCTGAACCGTTTTCGCGCAGATGTTTTCGGAAAAAGTTCTGCCGATGATCTCGAATACGACAAAGATACCGGAATCGATGAGGCAAATGCAACCGCAGAACAGATTATGGAATATCTGATGGGAAAAGATAACTTTGGCATCAGTTCGAAATACGATGGGGATCTGGCATACCGTATCGTCGTTGTCCGTTATGCCATGCTTGGAAACCGCTTCGCAAGATACAAAGAAGTAAAAATCGCAACCGATGTTTCGGACAAGACCGTTGCTTACGTGAATGAGCATATGGACACACTGAGCGGAATTTCGGTCAACGAAGATATGATCCGGAAATACAACTACAGTGAATATTTTTCATCGATCATCGGATACACCGGACCGATTTCGGAATCGGAGTATACGGCACTGCACAAAAAGAATAAAGATTATACCCAGAATGACACCGTCGGAAAAGCCGGGATGGAGCAGTATTACGAGACCTATCTGCGTGGGAAAAACGGAGAGCAGAAATTTTATATTGATAATGTAGGAAGAATTTCCGAAATTATCAGCATCACCGATTCCGTAGCCGGAGATGACCTGTATCTGAGTATCGACGCAGATCTGCAGAAAGCTACCTATCTGGCATTGCAGAATGAGATTGCGGCGATTGTGTATTCCAATATCAAATCGGGCGAAATTCCGATCAACGATGTGTATACAGCCCTGATTGGCAACAGCGTCATCAACACAGAACACTTTTCAAAAGCGAAAGCCTCTGACACCGAAAAAAATGTGTTAAGTGTTTTTAAATCCCGACAGAAGACAACGCTTGGAAAAATAAAACAGGAACTGACCAGTTCACCGGAAGCGTTGAATACAATGTCCGATGAAGTGCTGGATGAATTTACTTACATTATTTCCATGTTAAAAGACGATCAGGTACTCTTAAAAAATGAGATAGATACCAGTGATTCTGTTTACCAGAAATGGAAAAATCAGAAAATCAGCCCGAAAGAGTATTTAAGTTACTGTATCACACAGCACTGGATCGATATCAGCCAGCTGAATGTCGATGAAAAATATGCGGACTCAACAGAAGTATATGATGCATTATGCAAGTATATTCTAAAGAACATTAAGACAGATACGGAATTTTCCAAAATTATATACCAGTATATGATTACACGTGGCGAAATCTCCCCGCGTCAGCTCTGTCTGATTCTGTTCGATCAGGGAGTATTGGATTATGATGATGCAACAGTAAACAAATTGAAAAACGGATCGTTGTCTCCACGGGATTTTCTCATGAAAAAGATTTACAACATTGAGATTACGCCTGCACAGCTTGCACTTGAACCATGTATCGGTTCCTGTGTGGTGACGGATGAAAAAACAGGGGAAATTCGTGCCATGGTAAGTTATCCCGGATATGACAGCAACAAACTTGCCAATGGTGTGGATTCGGAATATTTTGCATCTCTGCAGCATGATAAATCTTCTCCGCTGCTCAATTATGCGACGCAGCAGAAGACCGCACCCGGTTCCACCTTTAAGCTGGTTTCCGCAACAGCCGGTCTGGCAGAAAACGTGATTACGACATCCGACCAGATCCGGTGTACCGGAATTTATAATGACATCAGTAACAAACCAAAATGCTGGATTTATCCGGGCAGTCACGGACTTGACAATGTTTCCGAGGCAATTCGGGATTCCTGTAACGTCTTTTTCTATACGGTCGGCAATCGGCTGGCACAGAAAAAAACAGGATCTTATAATGATGCCAACGGTATTGATCTGATTCAGAAATATGCACATATCTATGGCCTGGATCAAAAAACAGGACTGGAGATTTCGGAAAGCAAATCATCTGTTGCGACAAAATATCCGGTTATGGCTGCCATTGGACAGAGTGATAACAACTATACCACCGTTGCATTGTCCCGCTATGTAACAGCCGTGGCCTCCGGCAAAAAATATAATTATCAGCTGATGAATAAAATCGTGGATGCAGATGGAAAGACGGTCAAAAAATATAAGGCCGACTATGAAGATATTTCGGACACCTTAACAAGCAGCCAGTGGGATGCCATTCATTCCGGCATGCGCGAAGTGGTTTCCACCATGGACCGCTTCCAGGGATTTGATATTCCGGTTGCCGGAAAAACCGGTACGGCACAGCAGACCGGACATGCCAATCATGGTCTGTTTGTTGGTTATGCGCCATATGATGATCCGGAAATTACCATCGCAGTACGAATTGCCAACGGTTACAGTTCGCATAATGCGGCAACTGCGGCAAGAAATGTAATTTCATATTACTATAAAGA
>ULTC01032691.1_pt1 | contig 12028 bp, 10 predicted proteins | sample 1957091 | NCBI WGS metagenome assembly ULTC01 (sample SAMEA4835720, study PRJEB28245) | human gut metagenome | biome: gut microbiome; material: fecal sample | place: Denmark | collected 2008 | reverse complement strand
TTAGTATGTGGTTTTGAAGGAACATAAAGAGAGATAATCTTTAGATAATACCTATCATAGAGTAAATTCCTCGGTAGGTATTTTTTTTATATAAAAACAGGCATGGCAATAAGGCTGACTTCATATTGCTTTCTCATAAATGGGGTGTGGAACAAAATCTCTACCCAAACAGCGGAAATCAGCCGAAAAGGTAGAGATTCCTAGTGCTGCCGGTTGCAAATCTCTACCCAAACAGCGGGAATGTGCAAAAAAGGTAGAGAATTCCAAGCTCGCGGCCTAGAAATCTCTACCCAAATGGTGAATAGCACCTTATCTACTCAATTTTTTATTTTGCAAAATCTTTAAGGATAAGACCTTTATTTCTGTCAAGCACCATTCCGATACTCCATTCATTTACAAATAAGAGGAGAGGACGGTCTTTAAGGTCTTTTATCTTCTTCATATCAGAAGTTCCGACAATCCTGTCAAGATCAATTTCTGTAGGATTTCCAATCCATCTGATATATTCATAAGGCAGAGTTTCAAGCCTTATTTCAACATTGTATTCCGATTCCAGACGATATTTTAGAACATCAAACTGGAGAACACCTACTACACCGACAATAATTTCTTCCATGCCAGTGTTATATTCCTGAAAAATCTGGATAGCACCTTCCTGTGCAATCTGGTTAATTCCCTTGATAAACTGTTTACGCTTCATGGTATCAATCTGACGGACTCTGGCAAAATGCTCAGGAGCGAAAGTCGGAATACCTTCAAAAGCAAATTTTTTATTGGAAAGCTCTAAGGTATCACCGATTGAGAAAATACCTGGGTCAAATACACCGATAATGTCGCCTGCATAAGCTTCTTCGATTATCTTACGCTCATCAGCCATTAACTGTTGTGGCTGGGAAAGCTTAACCTTACGTCCACCCTGCACATGATTAACTTCCATTCCGGATTCAAATTTTCCGGAGCAGATTCTCATAAATGCAATTCTGTCACGGTGGGCTTTGTTCATATTTGCCTGTATTTTAAATACAAATGCTGAAAAATCTTCAGTAAATGGATCAATAATCCCTTCGTTGGAATTACGAGGCAAAGGAGATGAGGTCATCTTAAGGAAATGCTTTAAGAAAGTCTCAACACCGAAGTTAGTTAAGGCAGAACCGAAAAATACGGGAGTAAGTGTACCGGCATTGACTTCATCCATATTAAATTCAGCACTTGCACCATCTAAAAGCTCAACATCTTCTATTAATTTATCCTTGAAATGGGTACCGATTTCCCCAATAAGCTCATCGGAATCAATGTGGAGGTCACGCTCGGCAACTTCCTTTTGTCCGTTCATTGCGGCTGTAAATGTAGACACTATTTTGGTGTTTCTGTCATATACACCTTTAAATTCTTTACCTGAACCGATAGGCCAGTTAATAGGACATGTTTTGATGCCGAGAATACTTTCTATCTCATCACAGAGCTCAAAAGGGTCGTTGGCATCCCTGTCCATTTTATTAATAAAGGTAAAAATAGGGATATGTCGCATTACACAGACCTTGAAAAGTTTGATTGTCTGCTTTTCAACACCTTTGGAACCATCTATAACCATTACCGCCGAATCGGCAGCCATGAGTGTACGGTAGGTATCCTCTGAGAAGTCTTCATGACCCGGCGTATCAAGTATGTTAATACAATAATTATCATAGTTAAACTGTAATACTGAAGAGGTAACGGAAATACCACGTTCCTTTTCAATTTCCATCCAATCCGAAACAGCATGCTTTGCTGTTTTTTTTCCTTTAACGGAACCTGCAAGGTTAATGGCACCGCCATATAAAAGAAACTTTTCGGTTAATGTGGTTTTACCTGCATCCGGATGGGATATTATAGCGAATGTACGTCGCCTTTTAATTTCTTCATTTAAATTAGCCAATGTAATTTCCTCGTTTTCATAGATATGACTGAATTGCTCCATTGTTGCACAATCTCTGCAATTCCCGAATACTTCGGATTATAACATATAAGAAAGGGGAATTTCAATAGTGACGGGGGGAGAGTAACGATTATTCCTCAATGAATACAACGATGTCAGAAATAGTACAATTAAGAATATTGCATATTTTTTCTGCGGTCAGCATTGTAATATTCTGGTTATGCTTTAAGTTGTGGAGAGTACGGTTATCTATACCATGTTGTAAAAGGTAGTATGTTGAAATATGATTTTTATTTATAAAGTCAAAAAGTGGTTTGTAACTTAACATACTTCATCTCCTACTAAACGTAATAAAACAATGGTATTCCATATATTTAAGTATATGTAATTTTTGGTAATTGAGTATTGTGAAAGTATTCACTACAATATTAGTGTGATAAATTGTGAAAGATACAATTAAAGGCAGAATATCGAGGCTTAACAGTAAACAGAAGAACAGGATTGCATTTTGAATTAAATACGGATATTCCATTTTCAGACAATATGTGGTATTGTCTGTATGGAAGATTCGTATTTTTTTTGACTATTGAGGTGGAATTAGGTAGGATATGCAAATTATGAAGACAATATTAGTAGTTGATGATGACAGCAGGATGTTAAAGCTTTTAAATATGTATCTGGCACCGGTTTATAAGGTATGTTCCGCAAAAGGCGGGAGCATAGCAATTGAATTTTTGAAAAATCATAAACCTGACCTGATTATTCTTGATTATAAGATGCCGGGATTAGACGGACCGGCAACTTTTGATATAATAAAAGGTATGGATGGATGCGATAAAATACCCGTGATATTCCTTACGGGAGTTACGAACAAACACCTTATTAAAGAGTGTATGGACAAGAAACCGGCAGGGTATCTTGTCAAACCTGTGGCAAGGGAAGAACTTCTTGCAAAAGCCGGTGAGATTTTAGAAAAATTTATTGACTAATTTTTTTTATATGTTTATAATTAACGCATATAGATAAAACGTTGATGAGACGAGTAGCATAATATGAAGTGTCAGAGAGAAGCCGGGTGGTGTGAGGCTTTACGGATGTTATGTGAAGACTACCTCGGAGTGGCACCAATCCTGCCCGGTGATTCCGTTATAATCATAAGAGATGCCTGTGTTAAGGCGAACCTTGGGTGGAACCGCGATAATTATTGCCCCTTGCATTTAGCAAGGGGTTTTTTTGTATAACACAGGCACAAAAAGCGCATTATACATATTAGTATCTAAGGAGGCAATTTTTATGAGCAAAATCAAAGAAGGAACCAAAAAAGTAGCAGAGCTTATCGAAGCAGAACAGACAAGAACCAACAAAGAGTTAATCATTGCAGCCGCAGTATGTACTTTTGTCGGAATAATAATCGGATTTTTTATTGGAAAAACAACCACCAGCAAAAATACTGTAAAGAAATACAATCAGTGTTTTTCATATGATTTTGGTAATGAAGAAGAGAAAGAAGAGGCATAGAAATGATAGTAACATTAAAAGATGGCTCTAAGAAAGAGTACAGTGAAGCAATGTCGGTAATCGATATTGCGAAAGATATTAGTGAAGGACTTGCGAGAAACGCCTGTGCAGGAGAAATTGACGGTAAAGTCGTTGATTTAAGAACAGTTGTTTCAGAAGATTGCAACCTTAATATTCTTACATTTAATGATGAAGCAGGTAAAAAGGCATACTGGCATACAACCTCCCATGTACTTGCAGAGGCTGTTAAGAGACTTTACCCTGATGCAAAGCTTACAATCGGACCATCCATTGACGAAGGCTTTTATTATGACTTTGACTGCCCTGCATTTGACAGAGCAGCCCTTGATAACCTTGAAGCAGAGATGAAGAAGATTATAAAAGAAGGAGCATCCCTTGAAAGATTTGAACTCCCAAGAGAAGAAGCAATTAAGTTCATGGAAGACAGAGGAGAACCATATAAGGTTGAACTTATTAATGATCTTCCGGAAGATGCCGTGATATCATTCTACCGTCAGGGTGACTTTGTTGACCTTTGTGCGGGACCACATCTTATGAGCACCAAAGCAATTAAAGCAGTGAAACTGACAGCTTCATCTGCAGCATATTGGAGAGGCAACAGCAACAATAAGGTACTTACAAGGATTTATGGTATTTCGTTTACCAAAAATGATGACCTTAAAGCATACCTTGAGCACCTTGAAGATATTAAGAGACGTGACCACAATAAACTGGGACGTGAGATGGAACTTTTTACAACAGTAGATGTTATCGGTCAGGGACTTCCTCTTATAATGCCTAAGGGTGAAAGAATCATCCGTACACTTCAAAGATGGATTGAAGACGAAGAAGATTCAAGAGGATATGTAAGAACTAAGACACCTCTTATGGCAAAGAGTGATTTATACAAAATATCAGGACATTGGGATCATTACAAAGACGGAATGTTTGTACTGGGTGATGAGGAAAAAGACAAAGAAGTTTTTGCTTTAAGACCTATGACATGCCCATTCCAGTATTATGTATATAAGGCAAGCCAGAAGAGCTACAGAGATCTTCCTTTAAGATATGGTGAGACATCCACACTTTTCAGAAATGAAGATTCAGGTGAGATGCACGGACTTACAAGAGTACGTCAGTTCACTATTTCAGAAGGACATCTTATTGTAAGACCTGACCAGATGGTTAAGGAATTTAAGGATTGTATCGCACTTGCACAGTATTGTTTAAGAACACTTGGAGTTGAGGAAGATGTAACATATCACCTTTCAAGATGGGATCCTGCGAACCCTGGCAATAAGTACATTGGCAAGCCTGAAGTATGGGAAGATACAGAACAGCACATCAGGAATGTTCTTAATGAACTTAAAATTCCGTTTGTTGAAGATATCGGTGAAGCTGCGTTCTATGGTCCTAAGGTGGATATTAATGCCAAGAATGTATATGGCAAAGAAGATACAATGATAACAATCCAGTGGGATGCTCTCCTTGCCGAACAATTTGATATGTATTATATAGATGAAAAGGGCGATAAAGTAAGACCTTACATCATTCACAGGACAAGTATGGGATGCTATGAAAGAACACTTGCATGGCTTATTGAAAAATATGCCGGAATGTTCCCAACATGGCTTTGTCCTGAACAGGTAAGAGTGCTTCCTATATCTGATAAGTATGCAGATTATGCAGATTCTGTTGCCGCAAAGATTCGTGAACACAAGATATATGTAGAGGCAGATCACAGAGCTGAAAAGCTTGGTTATAAGATTCGTGATGCAAGACTTGCAAGAGTTCCATATATTCTTGTAGTTGGAGAAAAAGAGCAGGAAACAGGAGCAGTTTCCGTTAGAAGCAGATTTTTAGGAGACGAAGGACAGAAGCCGCTGGAACAGTTTATTAACGATATTTGTGAAGAAATCCGTACAAAGGCAATTCGTAAAATCGAAGTAACTGAATAAAATTATATACAATATAACACTTGAAATTTTTGTCTGAATATGAGATTATAAGACTAATTGTGGAGCTGTATTATGGCAGATACTAAAGTGCTCCGCAAAGTGATTTTTTACAATTCGAAAGGAGTTACATAATGATTTACACACAGGAAATCAAGAATATGTGCCCAGTAGCACAGGGCGTTCATCATGGCGCTGCACCTTGTCCTACAGAAGGTAACTGGGTTCAGTACAAGGAAATCAAAGACATTTCAGGCTTTACACATGGTATTGGCTGGTGTGCACCACAGCAGGGAGCCTGCAAGCTTTCTCTTAACGTAAAGAACGGAGTTATCCAGGAAGCTTTAGTTGAGACAATCGGATGCTCAGGTATGACACATTCAGCAGCTATGGCAGCAGAGATTCTTCCGGGTCTTACTGTTCTTGAAGCAATGAACACTGACTTGGTATGTGACGCAATTAATACAGCAATGAGAGAACTTGCTCTTCAGATTATCTACGGAAGAACACAGTCAGCATTCTCAGAAGACGGTCTTGCAATCGGTGCAGGTCTTGAAGATTTAGGAAAGGGACTTCGTTCACAGGTTGGTACAATGTACGGAACACTTGAGAAAGGTCCTCGTTACCTTGAAATGGCAGAAGGTTATGTAACTGGAATTGCTCTTGATGCTAATGATGAAATCATCGGTTATCAGTTCGTTTCACTTGGTAAGTTCACAGATTTCGTTAAGAAGGGTGATGAACCAAACGTAGCTTGGGAAAAAGCAAAGGGTCAGTATGGCCGTGTTGATGATGCAGTTAAGATCATTGACCCAAGACAGGAATAGGAGGTAACGACAGATGGCATTATTTGAATCATATGAAAGAAGAATTAACCAGATTAACGCAGCTTTAAACAGCTATGGAATTTCTTCTATTGAAGAAGCAGAGAAGATTACAAAGGATGCTGGACTTGATGTGTATAACCAGATCAAGAAGATTCAGCCAATTTGTTTTGAAAATGCATGTTGGGCTTACATCGTAGGTGCAGCAATCGCAATTAAGAAAGGCTGCAGAAAAGCCGCTGACGCAGCAGCAGCAATCGGAGAAGGACTTCAGTCATTCTGTATTCCTGGTTCAGTTGCAGATACACGTAAAGTAGGTCTTGGACATGGTAACCTTGGTAAGATGTTACTTGAAGAAGAGACAGAATGTTTCGCATTCTTAGCAGGTCATGAGTCATTCGCAGCCGCTGAAGGTGCTATCGGTATTGCTGAAAAGGCTAACAAAGTACGTCAGAAACCTTTAAGAGTTATTCTTAACGGACTTGGTAAGGACGCAGCTAAGATTATTTCAAGAATTAACGGATTTACATTTGTAGAGACAGAGTACGATCCATACACAAATACAGTTAAAGAAGTAGAAAGAATCGCATATTCAGACGGACTCCGTTCCAAAGTAAACTGCTACGGCGCTAACTCAGTTCCGGAAGGTGTTGCAATCATGTGGAAAGAGAATGTTGACGTATCTATCACAGGTAACTCAACTAACCCTACAAGATTCCAGCATCCTGTTGCAGGTACTTACAAGAAGGAAAGACTTGAAGCAGGCAAGAAATACTTCTCAGTAGCTTCAGGCGGTGGAACAGGTAGAACACTTCATCCTGATAATATGGCAGCAGGTCCTGCTTCATACGGTATGACAGATACACTCGGACGTATGCATTCAGATGCACAGTTCGCAGGTTCATCATCAGTTCCTGCCCATGTAGAAATGATGGGTCTTATTGGTGCTGGTAACAACCCAATGGTTGGTATGACAGTTGCAGTTGCAGTTTCTATCGAAGAAGCAGCACAGGCCGGTAAATTCTAATTTAAATTATAAGAAACACCTGTTTACAGGTTTTGTGGGTCTTACCATAATAAATAATTTTATTATGGTAAGACTTATTTTTTATGTCTTATCAATTTCTCAATAAGGGAATATTATAAATATATAGGTAAAAAGGGGATTATTATGAGCAGGGTTTTATTATCAGGTGATAATCAGATAACATGGTCTTTTGGTAAACATGGGGGCTGGTCAAAGGGTATAGATATTGTAAGATTTGAGAACAGATTGGAAAAAATAACGGTTCATACTGCCGGAAAAGTTATTAAGGTTGTTAATTACCTTGACGGAACCAACAAAATACTGGATAAGGAAGGAATGGGATACGGTAATTACGTTATGGTGCTTCACAAAGGCAATCTTGTCACATTGTACGGACATCTTGAACATGTCACAGTTAATGAGGGACAGGAAATAAATCAGGGAACTGTTATAGGATATATGGGCAACACAGGAATAAGTTACGGTGCACATCTTCATTTTGAGATAAGAAAATACAACAGGTCATTGGAAAATATAAATCTTCATAATAAAGACTATTTTGGATTCATTGATCCTGAACAATACCTTAATACCGGTCTTCCTATAGGGGAGGAAAAGTATGAGAGGGTACAGATAGGTTCTTTTTTATCGGAGAATAATGCGAAACGTCTTGTGGAACATATGAGAAAATCAGGATATCAGGCAATAGTCAAAAAATATGGAATGCATTACAGAGTGCAGGTAGGCGCATACACCATCCATATTAATGCTGTCATAATGATGGAAAAGATGAAAGCACTTGGATATAAAGACGCATATATAACCACTTATTAAAAAAATGCTTGCATTATACGGTTTTAGGGATAAAATATAATTTAGAAAAAAGGAAATGGTGATAGTTATGTATGAAAATTTAAAGGACCTGGCAATTATACTTGCCGCAGCAGAGCTTTTTGGATTGGTAGCACGTAAACTTAAACTTCCCCAGGTTGTGGGACAGATACTTGCAGGATTGCTTGTAGGACCGATACTTGGATGGGCCAGCAATACATCATATATTCAGATATTTGCTGAAGTGGGAGTTGTACTTCTTATGTTCTCGGCAGGACTTGAGACTAATTTAAAGACACTTGTAAAAACAGGCCCTGTAGCTGTATTTATGGCATTTATGGGTGTACTTATGCCTCTGATTTTTGGTACAATTATAGGATATTTCTGGTATGGAGTTGAAGCAATCGGGACAGCCAAGTTTTTCCAGGCAGTATTTATCGGTGTAATAATGACGGCAACATCAGTAAGTATTACGGTGCAGACACTTAAGGAGCTGGGAAAAGTTGATACAGAGCTCGGAACTACAATTGTCAGTGCGGCAATTGTGGATGATGTAATCGGAATTATGGTGCTTTCAATAGTACTTGGAGCAGCGGGTGGTTCAGATGAACCAATAGGAATGGTTATCCTTAAAACAGTATTATTCTTTGTAGCATCAGGTTGCTTTGGCTTTCTTCTTTACAAACTGTTTTCATGGATTGATAAAAGATGGCCACATAGAAGAAGAATTGTCATTTTAAGTATAGTATTCTGTTTTGCACTTTCTTATGTTGCGGAAAAAGTATTTGGCGTTGCCGAAATCACAGGTGCTTTTATAGCAGGTGTTATCCTTTGTAATATTGAAGATTCTGAGTATGTTGACAGGCGTGTCAATATCGGTTCGTATATGTTTTTCGGTCCGTTGTTTTTTGCAAGCATAGGACTTAAGACAGATTTATCGAGTATGACTTTAGGTCTTCTTGCTTTCAGCGGCTTATTTATTGTAGGTGCAATCGCAGGTAAGATAGTGGGTTGCGGCTTTGCGGCAAAAGTTACAAAACACACATGGAAAGAGTCATTAATTGCAGGAGTCGGTATGATGACAAGAGGAGAAGTTGCACTTGTTGTCACACAGAAGGGACTTGATTCAGGACTTGTTAAACCGGAATATTTTGCACCTGTAATTTTACTTATTATAGTATCTTCGGTGATAACTCCGATTTTGTTGAAACTGCTCTTTTCAGGCAAAAAGCAAAAAGAAGAGGTGTCATAACAGGTGCTTAACAAAGAATTTGAAATAGCCGGTGATAAAGAACTTGCAGATACAAAAGAATGGTTTTTCAGGGAAAATGTACGGCTTGCAGAAGAAAAAGAACGTATATTTGAGGAAAGACGTAAACTTGAGCATGAATTCAGAATAAAACATGATACGTTGGATAAAAAAATATCCATTGCGAAATTAAAGATAGTGCAGCTTGATGAAGCTACTAAACTTGTTGAAAAGAAATTGGCGGCGCTTGAAGAAGAATATGTACATCTTGCCATTGAAAAAAATAAGCTGGCAGAAGAACGAAGTACTTTTGAAACAATCAGAAAAAACAAAAGGACTTCAACGGTCACATACAGCGGTATGGATATTCTTTTTAAAGGAGTGAGAAGCGAGACTGCATTAAAGAAGCGTTATAGGGAACTGATGAAAATATTTCATCCTGATAATCAGGACGGCGACGATTCAGTAATTCATGCAATTAATATAGAATATGACAGGCTGAAAAAAGTATATGGTTAATCTAAACTGATTGACAAGAATATTAATTGTGCTAAAATATAACAGATGGGCGGTTGCCTAATATTATGTATGAGGTAGAACAATAATGAGACAGATGGTTTTATCCTTATTAGTTAATAATGAAGCGGGTGTAACAAGCAGGATTTCAGGTTTGTTTACCAGAAGAGGATACAATATTGACAGCATTACAGCAGGCGTGACAGGCGATAAGAATATATCAAGAATCACAGTTGTTGTTGAAGGCGATGAGAATGTGCATGAGCAGGTTATCAAGCAGCTTTCAAAGCTTGAGGATGTTATTGACATCAAGGAACTTAAGCGTGAGGATTCGGTATGCAGGGAACTTATTCTTGTCAGAGTTGCCGTTAACGAGATTCAGCGTCCGGAAATTGTATCTGTTGCAGATATTTTCAGAGCTAAGGTAATTGATGTGTCTATGGATTCTATGGTGCTTGAACTGACAGGTGATAAGTCCAAGATAGATGCGTTCCTTGAACTTTTAGTAGGATATCAGATTCTTGAGATTGCAAGAACCGGTCTTACAGGCCTTAGAAGAGGCAATAAGAGAAATCAGTAATATGGTTTTAGCTGGGATACCCCAGATGAAATACTTAACTTAAGTTATAACAGGAGGAATTTATTAAAATGTCAGAAGCAAAGATTTTTTATCAGGAAGACTGTAACTTATCAGCATTAGATGGTAAGACAATTGCAATTATCGGCTATGGCAGCCAGGGACATGCTCACGCATTGAATGCGAAGGAATCAGGATGTAACGTTATTATCGGTCTTTACAAAGGCAGTAAGTCATGGGCAAAGGCTGAGAAACAGGGCTTTGAAGTATATACAGCAGCAGAAGCTGCAAAGAGAGCAGACATCATCATGATTCTTATTAATGATGAATTACAGGCAGATATGTACAAGAAAGACATCGAGCCTAACCTTGAACCGGGCAATATGCTCATGTTCGCTCATGGTTTCAATATCCACTTTGGATGTATTAAGCCACCGGCAGACGTTGATGTTACTATGATAGCTCCTAAGGGACCTGGACATACAGTACGTTCAGAATACCTTGCAGGTAAGGGTGTTCCTTGTTTAGTAGCTGTTGAACAGAACGCAACAGGTAAGGCACTTGATATCGCATTAGCTTACGCTTTAGCAATCGGCGGAGCAAGAGCAGGTGTTCTTGAGACAACATTCAGAACAGAAACAGAAACAGACCTTTTTGGTGAGCAGGCAGTTCTTTGTGGTGGTGTTTGTGCATTAATGCAGGCAGGTTTTGAAACACTTTGCGAAGCAGGATATGATCCAAGAAATGCTTACTTTGAATGTATCCATGAAATGAAGCTTATCGTTGACTTAATTTACCAGTCAGGTTTTGCAGGAATGAGATATTCAATTTCCAATACTGCTGAATACGGCGATTATGTAACAGGTCCTAAGATCGTTACAGAAGATACTAAGAAGGCTATGAAGAAGATTCTTTCAGATATTCAGGACGGAACATTTGCTAAGGAATTCTTATTAGATATGTCTCCAGCAGGACGTCAGGTTCACTTCAAGGCTATGAGAAAGCTTGCTGCTGAACATCCATCAGAGAAGGTTGGCGAAGAAGTTCGTAAACTTTACAGCTGGAATAACGAAGAAGATAAGTTAGTTAATAACTAATTCTTGGAAATATAATAAAAGACTGACACAGGCAGTTCCCTGATTAGGGAGCTGTCTGTTTTTGTAATTTTTGAAAAAATATTCGTGTTATATAATGTAAAAAAATAACAAAAACACATTGATTTTTACACGAATATCTGCCATACTATACTTAGTACCTTTAAGGAGGGTGGATTATGTATAGGAAAATTATGGGATTTTTGAAAGAATGGAAAGAAAGCGAACATCGTAAGCCTCTTATTTTACAGGGAGCAAGACAGGTAGGAAAGACATATTCCATTCTGGAGTTCGGACGTACTGATTATGAAAATGTGGCATATTTCAATTTTGAGACCAATCCGAAGCTTGGTGATACCTTTGAGGAAAATATCAGCCCTGATTATCTGATACCAATTTTGTCACATATTGCAGGGCAGACTATTGTAAAAGAAAAGACACTGATAGTATTTGACGAAGTGCAGCTTTGCGAAAGAGCATTGACTTCACTCAAATATTTTTGCGAAGATGCTCCTGATTATC
>ULTC01043606.1_pt1 | contig 12096 bp, 17 predicted proteins | sample 1957091 | NCBI WGS metagenome assembly ULTC01 (sample SAMEA4835720, study PRJEB28245) | human gut metagenome | biome: gut microbiome; material: fecal sample | place: Denmark | collected 2008 | reverse complement strand
GCACGGCGACGGACCAGGTCCTGGACGGCCGGAACGTAGAGCAGCGCCGGGACCAGCAGCAGGACGAGGAGAACGACGAGCAGCGTCCGTAGCGTATATTTGAGAATTTTTTTCAGCATTTATGGAAACAGCGTGTTCCGGAATCCGGCAAAAGACAGGCCGCCGGCCTGCGATTGCGCGTGTATTTTTGCCGCAAAGCGGTAAAATCGCCGCAAATTACAAAAAACCGACGATTCGGCAATGGGACGTTCCCAAACAAACGGGCCTATTCGAGGCATTTCCCGGCGTTCTTCCCGGTCTGTCCGGCCGGAGACGCCGGGGCGGTGTACGGGACGGAAGCCGGAGGGGCTGTCGCGTGAATCGGCCCGGAAAAAGAAAAACGTCCGGCTTACAAGGCCGGACGTTTTGGTGCATTTTGCTGATATTCAGCGTCTCCTGGCGGAGAGAGAGGGATGTGAACCTGTCACACCTAACCCTCTGTAAGTCAAATACTTAACAGGTTCTTGAATCGTACTGGTTACAAATTGGATACAAAACTGATTTTTTTGCCCTAATTGTCCAGAAAGAACCTATTACCAATGCAAATATACTATATTTCCCGGTAATTGCAAAATAAATAGCAAATTTTTTTAATGAAATTCCATCTAATTGACATGTATTCAACATTATATATTCCATGCAGGCAGTGTGGAACTCGATAATATTATTGAATATTTTACTGGGTGAAGGACTGAATGTAGAAGCAAATTGCGACCGGGAATGATGTTTTTTCCAATTTAGGTCGTTTGTAAGACAGCGGGCATATAGGTATTTATATACCTATATGCCCGCTGTCATTATCGATACTGCATGGCGAAAATGATACTATGTGCCATTTTTATTGCGAAATTTGTGGGATAAATTGCCAAAAAATGATATCTTATAAGTATTGATAATCAGGCCCAAAAGGGAGACAAACAACAAATTACTCATACCAATGTTGTCCCTCCATTTATAGAAATCTGAATCAGAAGCCCCCCGCGAATATTAATCTTTAAGTTTATTATTGTGAGAACTCTAATTTCAACAACGCTGTTTGCTCTGGTGGGGGGAATAGCGAGAGATAATAATTATGATGTAACAGAAATCGAAATGAAAACCGCTTATGATGCTTTTATCGTAACACTCAAAGAGTATTGTGAAACAACATCTTCCGTGGTTGAACTGCTGCGTGTATTATGCTATACGCGCCTCGAACTACTCTCTATTCAGGGGAAAATAGGTGGTAACCGGGACTTGGAATATGCTAAAGAGTGTTGTGCCAAAATGCAGGGAATGCTTCAATTCGAGGAGGAGATAGCACATCAGCGGATAGAACACCCTAATTTGAATAATGCGGAACCTATTCGTGTAGTATCGGCCCTTCATTGGAAAGGCCGCCTGTCCGGAATCATGGAGATAATTAGTTCCTTGGATTTCAGCAACCATGTCGTGACAGATGAAGGTGCAAAGCAGGCTTTTGCAACTATCGTTTCACATTTTGAATGGCTGTTTAATGTGAAGATTGATAAACCTTACGATCAGCGGGCGCGACTTGCTCAACGAAAACGAAGAATATCCGTATTGCTATCGGAACTAAAAACAACATTTGAAAATAATATTAAATTGTGTAACCTTAAAAATAAGTGAGTTACAGACAATATTAGGGGCTGGCGGTTTACGCCGGCCCTTTTTTAAGCGTCCATATCTACGAACCTTTGTCATGCACTAAACCCCCAAATGTATGGATGTTATAACAGTCGATACCGCTGCATATCAAAAGCTGGAAAAGAAGCTCGATATAATCATGGAGTTTATTCAAAGCAAAGATGTCCAAAAGGCAGCCGATGCCCAGGAAGATGAGATGTGGGTTGATAATTACGATGTCTGCACGTTCTTGAAAATCAGTGAGAGAACCCTTCAGCGGCTTCGTACAACACGGAAAATCACCTATTCGAGAATCGACAGGCACGTGTACTATCAGATCAAGGAAATTCGTCGGATGCTGCATAATCACCTGGTGCGCAGCAACGAGGAGTATTTACATGATTTGGTCGAAAACCAAAAACTGTATGCTGAACAAAGACAAGCTGCTCGGACGCACAAATAGGGGGTTGGATGTGTTTCGACACTATATCCCAGGCGCGTGGCGTATCGGTCGCAACTTTCTGAATCCTCTATACAAGGATACCAATCCCTCATGCAATATTTACCTCGACCGAAGAAGTAATTGTTACCGTATGAAGGATTTCGGTAATGAGGAATACAGCGGAGATTGCTTCAGCCTGGTTGGCCGTCTTTATAATCTGGATTGCTCCCAGAGTCAGGATTTTATTCAGATTCTTCGTATCATCGACACAGACCTAAAATTGAGCTTGGGGGATGGACCAACGACAGACGTCAGATCATCTAAACAAGTTATTCCTGCTGCCGAAATACCTCCGGCACCAAGAACGACGGAAGTACATCCGTATAGGTACGACACAAAGGCATTCACCCCCGCGGAGTTGGATTTTTGGAAACAATATGGCATTAGCCGACAGATCCTTGCCAGATATCGTGTTGAATCGATCGGTATGTATTCCAGCAAGAATAAGGATGGGGCGTCTTTTACGCTGCGATCGACTGAAGAGATGCCTCTTTTCGGATATATCTTTCCCAAGCATATCAAACTTTACCGTCCTTATGCAACGACGATGCGTTTTTTGCAAGGCGGTTCTTGGGGTGATAATTATTGTTTTGGCTTGGAACAGCTCCCTGTACGCGGGGATACACTTTTTATTACAGGAGGAGAGAAGGATGTGATGTCCCTTGCTGCCCGGGGCTTTTATTCAGTGTGTTTCGGCAGTGAAACTGTATCCATCCCTCAGAAATTAATACATTCATTATCACATCGTTTCAAGCATATAGTACTGCTTTACGATATGGATGCTGTCGGTCTTGAAAGTGCCCTCCGGCATGAGCAAGAACTTCGCAAGTTTGGAATCAAACGGCTGCTCTTACCACTTTCGGGTTCAAAACACGAGAAAGACATATCCGATTATTTCCGATTGGGACATGGCGCCGAGGAATTTAGAAGCCTCTTTGTCCGATTTCTCGATCGTATGTATGAAGAGACCCTTGCCATGCTCAAGCCTTGTGAAGTTGATCCTGTACATCCTCCAAAGATCCCGCGAACAATTATCTCGATAAATGAAGTTCCTTTCGGCTCTCAGGGTAATCTCTTCTGTATAACAGGCGGTGAGGGTAGTGGAAAAAGCCATTTTGCCGGTGCGTTGATCGCCGGCGCAATATCGAGAAATCCGGAGTCCGATACGCTGGGAACATCCGTCACCCGAAGTGATTCTGGGCAGGTTGTCCTACTTTATGATACCGAACAATCGCTGCCGCAGCTGTATAAGAATATCTCTGTTATCATGCGAAGAGCGGATGTCGATACTCCTCCGGAAATCTTCAAAGGTTTCTGTCTGAGCTGTATCTCCCGGCGGGATCGGCTCCAGGCGATTGTGCAAAGCATGGATAAATACTACTATCAGTATGGGGGCATTCATTTGGTTGTGATCGATGGTATCGCTGACCTCATTCGTTCCGTAAATGATGAAGCAGAAAGTGTTGATCTTGTCGAAGAACTATATCGCCTGGCAGGAATTTACGATACTTGTATTGTTTGTGTGCTGCACCTGGTACCCAGCGGCATGAAGATTCGCGGGCACCTCGGCTCCGAAATTGGCCGCAAGGCTGCTGCGGTACTCTCCATCGAAAGAGATGAGAAGAGAGATGTCTGTTGCCTGAAAACGCTCAAGGTCCGGGATGGAAGTCCCTTGGATGTCCCGCTGTATGAATTTGGCTGGGATAAACAACGTTCCATGCATGTCTGCATGGGCGCCCGAAGTCCTGAGGCACAGCAAAACCGAAAGCAGGAAGAACTTCAAACACTTATCCAGGAACTCTACAAGGGGAAAGCGTCGTATAGCGCGAAAGAACTCAGGGAAGCGATCTGCCAGGCTATGGATATCGCGGAATCGACAGCGAAAAACTACATACGCTTTATGCGAGAAAAAAATATCCTTATCACAAAGCCGGGATCCACCGATCTGATTCCCGTGAAAGTTGAATCTTAATCCCCCAATCCTATGGAAAATAGCAGAGAAGAACTCCGAATGCTGCGCGACCAGCTATTTGACCGTCTTGATAAGCTGGAAACTATGATCCAATCCCTCACAACGATAGATGGCAAGCAGATCCTGGACAATCAGGATATGCGTCTGCTGCTAAAAGTTTGTGATCGCACGCTCCGCCGCTGGAGAGAAAGCAAACTCTTGAATTCTTTCAAGATCAGCGGAAAAGTATACTATAGAGCAGCCGATGTACACCAGTTTCTGCGTAGCGAATATTTCGCACAGCAAGAAATGTCAAACCGTTAATTCTATATTCCGATGAAAAAAAACAGTAAAGTGATTGTTCTTGAACGTAACAGTTTTGCACTCTTAGTAAAGACGCACCGCAAGAGTCTCTTGATGCTCAATGTCCTGACTTATATATGCCGGGTTAGAAAAGTGCGCCTTGTCATGACTCTCGAAGAGGTCTGCCAGGTGATGAAACTGAATGCTGCAGAAGTCGAGCGTCAACGCCAAAAAGGATTGCTTCGATACAGTGAAGATGAGGGAATCTGCCTGTACGAGATTTCCGATCTGATACGTCTGAAAAATGCAATCGACATGATTGGGGTATACCGTCTGATAAACGATGCATCCGTCTCACCCATAAGCAGAGAATAACCATGAATCACTACTATCCGGCCCTGGTTTTCCGATGACCTCTTGGGAATTAAAATGAAAATGACAAGAATCAAAATCATGTTTTATTTAATAGAATAACGATTATGAAACCCGCTATTTGTTATTATGGAGGCAAACAGTCGATGATTAAGGATATATTGCCGCTTGTACCGCAACATGACCTATATACTGAAGTCTTTGCCGGTGGAGCGGCCCTGCTGTTTGCAAAAGACCCCGTTAGGGTCAATGTTATAAACGACCTGAACGGAGAACTTGTCAACTTCTATCGAACAATCGTCGCAGATTTCGATGCCCTACGTTTGGAAATCATGCGTACAATCCATAGCCGGGAGCAGCATGACGTGGCATGGTTCATTTACCAACACCCGGATTACTTTAGTCCCGTCAAACGAGCCTGGGCGGTATGAACGCTCAGTCGCCTCGGATTCTCAGGATTATTCTCCAGCTCTTTTTCCTTTGCCCGAAAGACAGGCAAAAGCAATTCGCGTATTCAAACCCATAAAGACCGCTTTCTTCCCGAACTGAAAGAGCTGTTGGAAAAGTGCACTATTGAGCAGGACGATGCCCTGAAAGTTATAACCCGCTATGATATGCCTACGGCCTTTCATTTCGTGGATCCTCCCTATGTTGGATCCAATATGGGGCACTATACCGGTATGTTCTCCGAAGAGGACCTCATCCGGCTCCTCGAATTGCTCTCCGGGATACAGGGTAAATTTATGATGACCATGTATCCGAATGACTTGATACGTGAATATGCCGAGCAAAATGGCTGGATTATTTCCCCGGTATTGCGCACAGTTACAGCTTCACGAAGTGCCCGTCGAAAGCAGGAAGAGTGGATGATAATGAATTATAAACTATAAATCTGATGACTCAAAAATTGAAGTTGCTAATGGAGGTGTATCGCCTTCAAAATCTTTTATCTGCATTGAAAGGCGAGAAAGAAGTTGATATTGATGAATTGACAAAGACGTATAAATTTCAACAACTGCTCAAAGAATCGAAAGTGTATGAGTTGGAAGAAAAGGTTCTGTCGCTCAACAATTCATATATACAAGCCTTAGACACCAAACAGATAGAAAAACAGACTGCTGCGTACTATGCGACTCCTGAAGGTGAAGAATGTAAAAAACGGCTCGAACAGTTAATCCGGCAAACAGAAGATGATTGGAACCAAATAATCCGGAAGAATATCTCTCACATTGATGAAATTATCCGACGGAAACTCGGATCGCAATGGGGCGTTTTAGGGTATAACGAGGGTTACTTGAACATTGGAGTAATCAATGCTGATGAATCTACACCCGAGCGCCGGAACCCTTACTTCGGGCAGGATATATGCATCTATTACAAAAAGAATAATTATCCCCCATATATGGAATGTCTACGATCAAATTGCGGAACGACGGGCGATTTTTCGATGGAAGGCGGACAGACTGTCGGGGAGCGGGCGATGTTTTATGTGGGCCTTGGATTGTTGTACTCCGATGCGGCGTTGATCAACGATATAAAAAGTACAATGGCAAATGGGGTAGTTGTGATCGACCGCTTAAGAGAGGAGTACAAAGTATTGCGAGCGACTTTGGCTGACCCCCTGAAGATAGGAAAAAAACTCAAAGCAGAACGACATAGCCAATCGGTCCAGGCGAAGCGTAAACCTAAGCATGGCAGAGGCATATAGCAAATAGAATGTGAATTGTAAAAGCGGGGTGGCAACATCCCGCTTTACTCTTTATAATTTGAACGAATATGAAATCTGGTTACTGGACTTTAGCGGACTATTGCAGACATGAGTTGCCATCCGGGATAAATATTTTTCAATATTGCGTATATTTGTGTGTATGAACATTCTATATAATTTGAATTATGTCTATCGACCGTATTAAGCAGATCAGCATTCGGGAATTCCTGATCAGCAAGGGAATAAAACCGCATCGTGAGAATTCTCGCAGCGGCATGTATTTATCCCCATTAAGAAACGAAAAAACGCCGAGCTTTAAAGTCAACTATATCCAGAATCTATGATACGACTTTGGCTTGGGACAAGGGGGCACTATCATTGACCTTGTGATGGCCATGCAGGGATGCGACTTTGCTGCGGCCCTAAAAAGTCTCGAAGGACCTGCTGGCATCCGAATTCCTATCTGAACACCTGGCGACACGGCCTCTGCACCCCCGGCCATCGAGATCCAAGAAGTGAAACCCCTTGCTGATCCACGGCTGCTGCATTATCTTCGAAGCCGGGGCATCACTCCGGGGATAGCAGTGGCACATTGTCGGGAAATTTACTACAAAACCAATGGAGAGCGGGTTTTCTATGCAATAGGTTTCCGTAATGACAATGGCGGCTGGGAACTTCGTAACAGTCGTTTCAAGATAAGCACGTCCCCCAAGACAATCACTACACTCGGGAGCGGTAACGACTCCGTTGCCGTATTTGAGGGTTTTATAGATTATCTCTCTTATCTTTCCATGCCTCGGGAATATCAGCCGCATACAGATGCGATTGTTCTGAATTCGGTCTCCAATCTCCCCAAGGCTCTTTCCGGAATCATCGCACACCGGACAATCCTGACTTACCTTGATAATGACGAGGCAGGACGCAGAACTACTGCCCATATCCGGGAAGCGGCTGCAATGTCTACTGTAATCGACAGGGCAGAGCTATATGGCAAATTCAATGACCTGAATGATTATTGGATAAGCAGGTCACGGTCTCTGGGAACCTGCATGCGACGATAACACCGCACTCTTAGGAAAAGGGCGATGTTAATGAGAAAAAGTCGGATTAGAAATCCAATGCTTCTATATTCATGTTGTAGTTATTTTTGAGAGTGCCTGCTAATCCATTGTATTGATCTCTAATACCTAAAATGTCCACTTGTATCATATCCTTTCTATCACATGCATTGAGCATATTAATCGTTATCCGGCATAAAGAAAGGCAATAGTTAAATCTTGTTTTGGAGATTTTGTGCCCTAATAGATTATGAAATTGTGAATTGAATTTGTGTATCTTTTTTATAGCCAGTTTTAAATAGAAAACACTTTCTAAAACATTGTAATCCCGAATATTGAGGTCTTCTTCCGATTCCTTTTGCAGGCTATATGCCAGAAAAACGAGATTGAAAATCTCGTAATCAAACTTATTGGCAATAACGATGCTTGCTTCTGTGGATGCTGTATTCGATGACTTGTACTGGGAACGGAAAAATTTAGTAAATAATTTCGCTATAAATTTACCAATCCCCACAAGAAGATAACTCAATACACATATTATCAAAAAGATAATGGGAGGCCCCAAAACTGCTATAATTATTTGTAATAAAGAAGGATGTCCATTATACGGTTCACCTTTAAAAATTATATCTTTAAATGCGGCAACTAATGTTATTGACAATGTAGTTATGGTAGAAAATAAAGGAATAATAAATTTATATATTTCCTTTTTCTTTTTTTTGTCACAGATAGTTCTGTGTCGTTCGAATTCTTTGGCAAAATGATACCTCAGATTCGTGTTCTTGAGGAGACTATTATAATCCTTCATAAGAATATGATTTAAATGGTACACATTCTCTGATCTTCAACAAATCTATTGCACAACTCCATGCCATCTGGTTTAAGATTATATGCTGCCTGATTCAAATAAGCGGATAAGTACCCTATGAGAATATTCTTACATAATTCAGGGCAGAGTGCTTCCGATTTATTGTTGTGTCCACATCGGTTCCGTTTAGCTATACATTTCTCTTTTAGAACTGGTTGACTGTCGATTAGATTCTTAATAACAGTGAAGATATCGTGTGAACTATAGGATATTTTGATATGATGATTTTTCTTTGTGTTGGGCCTAATTAACCTCCTGATTTGTCTGAAATTAATATGTATATTTTGTTTCTCCAGTTCATTCCTGATCGTTCTTAATCCTACTTTATAATCGCTTTCCGAATAAAAGCGTTTCACATCTTTGATAAGACTATTCGTCCTTCCGATTTCATAAATCATAGCCTTAAGATGGCGATGTACAAAAGGGCGAGCTTCTCCGAGTTTGCAGTAATTAAGAGTTAACAAATAATTAACCGGTGTTTGAATAATGTTTATAATCTCCATAAAAATTAAGTATTAAACTGAATATGAAGTTAGTAATATATTTTGATTTTTCAAAATTTGTAAAATTCAATGAATTTCTTAAACCGGGCACATGGCCACATCACATAATTCTGAGACGAGACATCGTTGGTCGTAATTAATTGGGTGGAACTTCGGGTAAAGTCAATGTCCTGAATGATTATTGGACGAGTAGAACCCGGTCTTTAGGGGGCTGTGTGAAAAGATAGTTTTGTCGATGCTAATCTCCAGTATCCTTTATTTCCCGAAAATGCGTAGTGCTAATGGCAGTAAAAACGGAAAAATTTGTAAATTTGAAATAACATATATCATTCAGCAGAGAAAATTGACCAAAAAATTATGAGTGAGACAGGAGGTAAATTAATATTTATTAGTCACTCTTCCAAGGATGTGGAAATTGTTAATGCCTTTGTAGATCTAATTCTGCAAAATGGATTGAGTGTCAGTATAAACGATGTCTTTTGTACGTCTACGGATGGTTCGGAAATCAAGTCCGGCGATGATTGGAGAAATGCAATCCGAGATAATTTACTTTCAGCCAAGATAATCTTTCTTATTATTACTCCTAATTACAAGGAAAGTGAAATATGCATGAATGAAATGGGGGCGGCCTGGATCACTGATGCGAAAGTTCTGCCGTTGATAGTCTCGCCAATAAACTATAAATCGGTCGGCGTAATTCAGGAACCGAAACAAATAGAGAAATTGCTGGATGAAGGAAGTTTGGACAATATCAGAGATATAGTTCAAGAGGTGTTAGAGATACCATTCAAGTCGATAAAAAGTAAACGCTGGTCAGCAAAAAAGGAAGAATTTATAATTCGCGTAGAAGATTATCTTTACGAAAGTGAATTTAGTGTCCCGCTGGATAGAAATAAGTTCAATGAATTGCTGCGAAAGAATAAGGCACTAAAGGAGACCGTAAACAAGCAGAAAAGGGAAAAGAAAGAACTTCAAGAGTTAGTAGCAGAGTTAAAAAGATGCAAGGATAAAGATGCTGTAAAGGCTGTCCTTCACAAAAGGAACCCCAATTCTCAATTCGAAGAATTTGTAGAATTATGTGAAGCTGTGAGTAAATTATTGTTCCGTAACAGTTGTTTTATCAATGGAATAATATATAAGTCATATTCCGGTAAAAGTGAAATCCCAATAGATTGTACTAATTATTCGAGGGTGATAGCAGAAGCCTTGGCTGATGAGTATATTAATGAAGAATTGGAGATAAATTGGACGAAAACTACAAAAATGAAAGCAATTTATAAAGCACTGGAAAAACTGAATTCATTTATTAACGGTGGCGATTTGTCTGATGATTTTTTTGAAGAATATGAAGAAAAGTATGATGCTCCAATGGAATTGCAGAATAAATTATTCTGGGAAGAGGTATTGAGTGTAGAAATCTGTTTTTCTTAGTCTGATTCTTTCTGGCGGCTTTTTGGGCGTCACAAAGCCTTTATGGTATGAAGAGGTGTGGATAGTGCCGGAAATACTATTTTCCGCGGTTTTCGGCGACTGAAAACCTCATTGATGAAAAACATAAAAAAGTGCGACAGCGTAGCTTCGCACTTTTTTATCATTTTATCACTATTGAATATTAATTATTATTGGCGTAGTTTTGTGATTATTAACAACTTAAATATGTGTTGAAATGATTTATGTAAATCCTTTAAATGTGGTCTCGCCCCGAGACTGTGTATCGAATGTGAATGTAATTTTTGACGGTGGGGAAGAATCGTTTTCTATTGCAGAAATGGACTGGGAAGGAACTAAGGCTGTAGGAATACGTTGGAATGTTGCCAGCCGGGAATGTGATGATTCCGAAAAATTGGAGGGGAAAAAGGAATGTAAAGGTATGCCTGTATCCAGAACCTATCCTGTCTGGTTTATCCTTCCAGATGTTGCATGGCCCTACATTGCGCAGATTATCGCTGATGAGGAGGCGCGTCAGGCAACTCTTGTCCAGAAGTATTAGACAGGATATATTTCTGGAATGATACTCAAAGGGGCGCTGTTTTTCAGCGCCCCTTATACTTTATTCTAAAGGCTATTATATTCCGGGTTACTCATTTTCGAAGCTCACGGTCAGTGTGCGCTTCAATCCGAAGTTGTCGACAACGAAAAATTCTATTTCCGAACTCTTTGGCGAAAGACTCCGGTAGAAGAGCGTGAATACCTGTTCCAAAGGGTTATTCTTGTCAAGGTTTGCAATTGAACTGAGCTTCTGCAATTCGCGGTTTACCAGCGGTGTACCTTCCATGTCGAATACCTCGCCTTGGCCGGATTTCTGGATATATCCGATGTGGTATTCTGCATCCTGATAATCCCCGGAGCGATGGAGCGTCAGCCGAATCTCTACGCTTTCCCCTTCCCGGATTTCACTTTGCAGATACCATGAGGTCAGGGAAAAGTCATAGGATTGCTGGATATCCAGCTTATCGTTACAGGAAGCAAACACCAACAAAGTAAAGATCAGTGCTGCGATGATCGATAATCTTTTCATAATGTATCTAATTTAAATTGTAAGATTTAGTTGATCATAAACTTGATCCCGAATCCGAGAAGCGTATGAAAATGTCCGACGTCAGATCCGAACAATACCCGTTGCCGGATATTGAAGAGCATTACGATGCGGTCTGTCAAAAAAGTCTCGAACTCCATGCAGGGGACAACGCCATAGATGAAATTATCATCACTGCGGATGGTGGAGCCATCCAAAAGCCGTGTATCTCCTCAGTTTACAGACTCATATCCGGCCAAAGCTGAAAGTCCGAAAGAAACAACGACAACCATGCTTCGGTTCGATAAAAACGGGACGAAATAACCTCCTTGGGCCGTAAACTCACTGACAGGAATCTTTTCGCTCCGGTAGCGGTATTCTTTCTGGAGATAGTCTACACCCGCGACCCATCGTGTCCTGTTCTCGTTGTAACGGCTCAGGGCGAGGCCGCAGTGGAAGAGATGCTCCCCGTACTTGTTGCGGAACAGAATGCCGTCTACAGGGCCTGCGGACAGTTGAATGCCGACCTGCCGTGGAATGTACCGCTGCCCGTGTGCTGAATGCCCGGCGATCAAAAGCAGGCTTGTAATTATAATTATCAGATACTTCATGAGCCCTATCGTTTAAGTTTTTTTATCAGCCGGGCATCGA